>Ga0193963_1000027_pt1 | contig 67066 bp, 65 predicted proteins | sample FB_6_MG_FD_140359 | JGI IMG/M metagenome (GOLD analysis project Ga0193963, IMG submission 140359) | Microbial mat bacterial communities from the Broadkill River, Lewes, Delaware, United States - FB_6_MG | ecosystem: Environmental > Aquatic > Freshwater > River > Microbial mats | place: USA...
CGACTTTCAGGCCAGGGAGGCCTATGATTCTCTCTGCGTGGGACATCGGTTACCTCTATTAAATTGATCTTCGCAAATCAAGTTTAATAAATGCCGGTGTCCCCCGTTTATAATGTAGAGCCCTTTCGGGTAAGACAAAAACCGAAATACCCAGATCATCAATAGGGATTTCCTAATCCCAACGCAGTTGGCAAATTTCCTGTTCTCTACATCCTGTATTGACACCAAACAATGCGGCATTGGCTAAATGCCTTGCAAGCTCTTTAAATAGCTTATCTTGCTCAACCCATGACAAGGGGTAAGATTTTTTTGCGCCTAAGCCTTTAATGGACAGTCGAGACAGCAAAGCTATTCCTTCTACCCCTAATGGAATTTCCACCAAATACGGGCGCACCAGTTTGGTAAAGTTATGGCGATCTATCCCCACATAGGCAGGTGCATCGCGCATACGAATTAATCGTGGTGGGTAATTTTTTGGCATTGTTAAATCACTTGATCAGTTTGCTTTTGTCTTGAGCGTGTAAGATAACAAAGATGAAATATTGATATGGGAAGTCGCTAGGTAATGGCGGGGTAAATTAGGAAGTGTGGACTTCCCAGACTTTGCTAGAGACCTGATTAAGTTAAAATGTAACTTCAATCGAGGTGTTTATGAGCAAAGGCAAGCGATATACAGAAGAGTTTCGTCGAGAGGCGGTTAGGCAAGTTGTAGAGCGTGGCTATAGTGTTGGTGAGGTGGCTGAGAGGCTAGATATTTCCACTAAAATCCTTTATCACTGGCGTTCTAAGTATCACGGCAGCACTAATAATAAGGCTGTAGGCGATCAGGCAAAAATTGCCAAGCTCAACGCTGAGCTTAAGCGTGTCACCGAGGAGCGTGACATTCTAAAAAAGGCCGCTTTCAAAAGCCAAGCCCTACGCAACACTTGCCCAGCTTCGCCGCCCCGCCCATTTTTGCAAATGGGTTGCCCCTTAAAATACAGGGGCAATGTTTTGTTTAATATAGTCTAAACTTCATTAGTTTTTAAAGCTGAAGAATTCAATATCTGAATATTTTGTCGTTTATTTCAATACAGCAACAATTTTTTGAAAAATCGTGTCATACCAACTGTTGTAAGAAAATTTGCAAAATGATGTTTTTGACGGCAATCGAGGCTTTTAAGGTCAATTTTCTACAAAGATTTCAGAAATATCTAACATTTTTCGCGTCACCTCAATGCTATAATGCCGCCTTCATAATTATTCTTAAAAACTTAACTCATTAGGTAAACATTTCATGGCTATTTTATTAAATTACGAAGGGGTTAAAGGGGAAACCAAAGATGATAATCATAAAGACTGGATTGATCTTGTAGGGTGGACATTTAAGACTGATTACTTCTAACACTTCCACAAAAGGGGATCGCGAAAGCTCAAATGCCAGAATATATGATTTACAAATTAGTAAGGAGATGGATCTTGCTACACCAAAATTATTTATGGAATCTCTTTGCGGCACAGGGAAAGAGGTCAAGTTGCGATTGACCAAAACAGGTCAAGGCAAAGGCAGCGATGTTTACATGGAATATATTTTAAAAAATGCACTTATCAGTAGTTATGAGGTCGGTGGGAGTAATACGGATTTATCACGTCCAACAGAAAATATTACCATTAGCTTTGTAGAGATTGAGGTTAAATATACTCCCTATGATGATAACAATAAAGCTCTGGCTAATATTGTCGTTGGTTTTGATACGGCAACCAATACCAAGAAATAAGGGGCTATATCATGGCACTCAAAAATGTTGCATCAAACCTTAAAGTCAGCTTAACACCACAGCCAGTCACAGGGCCAAAAAAAGTGACTGCCCCAAAAAGAGTTATCGGGCCAAAACGTATAGCAGCCTCAATAAAAATGGTACTGAGTAACAAAGCTGAAACGTTACTCAAAGAGATAGAAGAGTTAAAATTAAAACCCTATGACGACCAGACGGGTAAGAAAATCACGTCATGGGTTGCGGGTGCAACAATTGGATATGGTATTCTTATAGCAAAGAGTGATTGGGGGAAGTATAAAAATGGTATTACTGCTGCAAAAGCTGAATCAGTTTTTAAATCTACCCTTGCACCTTTTGTTGCCAAGGTAAACGAGACCTTGACGGTAGAAGTAAGCCAGCAACAATTTGATGCCTTAGTCATTTTAGCGTACAACATTGGTAAAGAAGGTTTTGCTAATTCGTCGGTTGCTAAAATGGTTAATGACCCACACGCGAAAACGCCTTATTCTAGTTTAGAGAAAGCATGGAAAGCGTGGAATAAATCACAAGGTAAAGTTATGCGTGGATTGCATAACAGGCGTTCCTCTGAATGGGATATTTATACCAAAGGTGTGTATAAAAGATGGTAAATAAAAATACATTTCATCACTTAGTTTTCGTAAAGTATTTAATCCTATGTCTAGGTTTGTTTTCACAAGTAGCCTGTGCTGGTGAGATTACTTTAGAGAAAGGTACAGGCTATACCGTCCCTGAAAATGTCGTATGGGAAATTGATAAAGCGCCGATTGCAAATTGTAAGGTTTGCACGGCTGACCTCTACATTAAAGGTGATGCTAGTCAGGTTGAGATAGATGGTGTGGTTGTCACTGGCGAATTTAACTTATCAATTAGTAATGATAAGCATGCCAAAATTTTACTATATCCAAACACAGAGGTTTGGTTAGGGGATACTCGGCATACACTCAAAATTCGTTCTTTATCCCCATAGTCGGCAAAATTCAAATAAATAAATAATTTAGTCGATAAGCGATAACCACAATGTCTAGTAACGACCGCTCGCAAGCTTCTACTAGGAATACGGTACTACATTTTCCTACAACAGTACGACTTTGTAGTACCTTATGCGACAAAATGAGCAATGAACACCGCCAATAAGGCTAATAAAATCAATAGCTTAAGTTTTTCTGCATGGCTACGAACCGAGCGGTCGGAGGTTCGAATCCTCCCGAGTGCGCCATAAGTTATAAAATAAAAGCGTTTAGGTGAGGATCTAAGCGCTTTTATTTTGCCTGAAAAAAATGTCTTCGTGATACTACCGATACTGGGCGCTACCCAATAAACGGGGGAGGGCATTTATCGCACTCGGTTAATCATACCATCCCAGCCACAATGGGCTAGGACTCTCAATCGATCATTTTCAACGCTCCTAAAGCCATACGCTCTTGTCGACATCATTTCCATTTTGTTGTGGAGCCCTTCTGTAATACCGTTACTTTTACTACACCGCCACATGGCAATAAGGGGTTTCATCCATGATGTGAGGGTGTTGGCTAAGGTGCGTAATGGACTGTTTTTGAGCGGCACTAATAGCTCAAAATAGCGGGGTAATTGTTCCCGTGTGCGTCGAGCCGTCAGGGTTTTGAGCAATATAAATTTCATGAGTTTTTGCTTCGTTTCATATACTGCTGTTAATACAGGAAAGTCGTTTAAATAACGCATTAGATGGCTGTGTTGTTCAGGACTTAATTTCCATTGATGACGGCGCATCAGACTGATCAGCCCTCGGTTTTTTACCCTCAGTATCATGGGCTTTCCAGAGCTTTAAAAAGTGATGGTTGATAAGTCGCACTACATGAAAACAGTCTGCTACGATAATCGCATTGGAGAAGTAGCATTGCGCGATACGTCGGTAGCTTTCAGACATATCCATCACCACCACTTGTACTTTATCTCGTTCGTTTAACCCCTTTAAATACGGGCGACAACTGGATTTTGAACGCCCTGGTTTGACATCAATGACCTTGTGATTTTTGAGATCAACAAACGTCGTCGCGTAGCCTTTCTTGCGGGTAAAAAAGTGTTCATCAATGCCCAGAGCGCGAAGACAAGGGCCGCATTGACACAACGATGCGAAATCACCAGTCAATGTAGAAAAGGAATGGCGAAAAACTTATAACGGGGTGGCCAATGTTACTTGAGCACTAAACTTGATTCCCCTTTAACCCGTTTATAATGTAGGGCCTCAAATCTAGGCTCGGCATACATTTATTGACCTGCTTTAATGTTGCTGAAATATACTCGTGGTGTGCTCTATTAGTTTTAGGCAGATCTCGCTTAGCCATCAATACCTTTATTGTGAATATGCTTTCAGTTGACTCAATATAATGTGCATACTTGCCGTTTTAAGCTATCTCAATGTGACTAGTTTTTGCTTCAGTAATGTGCTTTTAACCATTTATTATTACTGATACACAGTGTTCTGCTATACTGTAATGTTGATTCACATAGGATCTACGGTAGGTAATAACCCCCCTTTTTTATAAGGGCATTGTAAGCGATTTAGGTGGGCACAGGGGTACACTAAACCTAGCAGTGGATTGAGCGAGCGAGGGGTAACCAGCTAATCAATAGCAGCTAACGTTGCTTATAAGTGCGCAGCACTAATGTTAACAATAACAGAGGTCTATATGTCTGAAATAGAAGGCTATGTTTTAGCTCATTGTAGTGATGAAAAAGCACACAATGAAATGATTAAAGAGTTTAAAAAGGACAATATCCTTACGCTGAAGGATGATAGCTATCAAGTGTGGGATATAAAATCTGATAGTATAGTAGACCTTTACTTTTATACCAGTGAATACGCTGATACTGCACAGTTGAGTAAATATATTCTAAAAAAGTATTCGCCTAATATTCTTATTTCTTCTTTTGATAAAAAAGGTTTTATTGACGGGAAAAAAGTGGACCGTAAAAAAGCATTTTCTGCACTGTCAACACTATCACCTAGCATCGGTTTTTATCTCAATGTAGAGTATAGAAAGTACAAAGAAGCCTGTGATATTCTTGAGCACTCGTCTATAGATATAACACACAAAGTCGCCGGGGTTCCTAATGCTGAACGTTGCTTCTTTGGTGATTATGCACCGCTAATGGCCTATGCAGTAGATAACGGCTACCACGACCACTATTGCCAATATGATGAAATTTTCCCATTTAATGAAAAGGGAGTACATGTTTTACATCGCCTTGTTAAAACATCAGATATAGCTCTAGTCAAAAAAGCGTTAGTTTTAGGCGCTTCACCGAATGGGTTAAATGGTGATAACGAATCGATTTTGCACTCTGTTGGAGAGTTCGCGTTTAATGACTATTATGACCTTAATGTATTTGAGGTTATTAGCCTTCTTGCTTCTTTTGATGCAGATTTTAATTTAAAAAATTGGAGAGGTGATACACCTATATTATCAATATATCACGTAGTTGTCGGTGAGATAAACGATTACCGTGAAGAGATAGTTAGTCTAATGGAAGCATTGATTAGTAATGGCGCGGAAATTGACGTGTTCGATCAATCAGGTGCTGGTTTGTTAACGTATTATTCAGGCGTGATCGAGGTTGAATCTATGTTGTTAGCCATAAAGCCTGATTTAAAGCCATTTAATGAACACTTTGATACGGATTCTTATATACGAAAGCAGGCCTCTATCTATGATGGAAACTTGCCCGATAAATACGATGAATATTTTTGTCACTGTATCGAATTTGGATTTGTAGACTTTATGTTTGATGAGGAACGAGTCTCTATATTACAGTCTCTCACGATAGGTCAGCTATGGAATATTCTATTTAAAATACCTTCTAGCAATAATGCTATTAAAATATTGAAAGCTTTTATTGATCATAATCTTCCTATATTTATTGAGCAAAATATCGAAGAAGGTGCCGAAGAAATGCAATGTATTACGATATTTGATTATAAAATTAACACAGAAGTAGTGAGTTTTTATAATCAAGTAAGAGAACAACCTCATAAAATTATCGTGGCAAATTATTCGAAGATGGGGGCGTCAATGAATAGCAAGGAAATAGTCAGTTTATAAGCATAGATTGGTACTTATGCCTTGGTATAGAGGGGTAATGTTAATGGTTGTTTAATTAAATCATTGATGGAATTCTGTGTTACAGAAAAAACGAGATAGAAGCGAACATTTACGTTAAATAATTTATTTTCTTTGATTAAAATGCTGTACGTATGATTGTAATTCTTGGTTTCAAGTAATAAAGTGCATTTTATCTAATGTTGCGTTGGTGAGTAGCTGTTTATAATTTAATTGTAATATATAGGCATTGTTAATGAAAAAGGAATGGAACAAGTTTGAACGTTGGTTAGCGCTTAATTTTAATACCGCATTTAAGGATTTAAATAATCCAGCTTCGCAAAAACAGCTTGATACCTTATCGTCAGTAGTCTCTGTTGATTTACCGGAAGATTTTATCTGTTTTTTGAAAATACACAACGGGCAAAAAGGCAATGCAGGCTGGATTATCGATGGGGCTGAATTACTTTCAGTCGAGAGAATTATTGATGAATGGACAGTTTGGAATGATTTGCTGGTTAGTGGTGATTTTTCCGGTTGTGATGAAGAAAGAAGCAATGGCGTAAAAAATGATTGGTGGAACCCAAAGTGGATTCCTTTTACCTACGATGGGGCAGGGAACCACCTGTGTCTTGATCTTGACCCAGCTGCAACAGGGCACTATGGCCAGGTTATTACAATGTGGCATGATGATGCAGAACGAGACATTAAAGCGCGGTCATTTAACGAGTGGTTTACTCAATATGTAAAGGATGTTGAGCAAGGGCAATATGTGTATCACGATGATTATGAAGCAATAGTTAATGTGAACGATATATAAGGTTAACTTATACCTTTTTACGGCATTCTTTTTATTTGTTTTTCAATGTCTGTAAGTGGTCGATAAATATGCTGTCTTCAAGGTTGAATAAATCGAACCCTGTTCGTGTAAAGCCATCAGTATCCACAGCCTTTATCTGTCCGGCACCATTGTTTTCGAGTGAATAACTGTATTGAAGGTTATAGAGTAGTTGGTTAAATCGTAAATCGGGGCTTTGTTGCCATATTTCTTGAATTAGCGTTAATAACAGTTGCATGCGTTCTGGATCTCTCATTGTCTTTCCTTATTCTTTATTTGGGTCATACTGGTAACACAGAAAAACCTATAGGGCAGCAAAAAGCTTTTCTGTGTTACTGTTGAGGCTATTTTTACTGTAAGCCTAAACAACGTACAAACATCGATCATGAAGGTATTTACTAGTGGCATCTAAAAATACGTTTATTGTTTTATCGTGCGCTTTAGCCATTAACAGTAAACTAATTAAATGGGTGTCTTCTTTTGCAATCGCGGCATATGTTGAATTGTAGCCTGGCGTAGTAAAACCACCCTCGATAGAGAATTGAGCGCTACCGGGCCTAGAGGTATCAGCTATAGTACTGGCAAAGTTTATCGTTGTGATTTTGCCGGTAGTCGAGTTAGAAAATGCTAAATTTGTGCTAATACAGAGGCATAATGAGAGTAAATAAAGGGTTTTTTTCATAAGACTTCCTTTTCTTAGTAGGAGAGATGTTATTGTGGAATAAAAATTCTAGTCACTTCGCAAAAAACACCGTTTTGTTCGTATTTTACATCCGCTTTTTTGCCAGCATAAAACGCTGCCATAAGCGTTGAATAAAATCGATCAACGTTGACTCTAGAAGAGTTCAGTACATAGTAAGGTTTGCTCAGAGGGCAGTTTTCTGAGAGATAAAAGTAGGCGTTAGTTGGCCCACTGAGGTATAGTTGAGTAATTTCTTTTGGGCCATTAGTGCTTTCTTCTGCCAAAGTGCCTGTGTGAAACCCCCATAATAATATGCTGATAATAGTTGCGTATAATTTCATAAAATATATCCTTATTTATAGTAGTGTATAAAAAATCCCAAAAAATATTAATTGTGTAGGTCCACTTTTTGATTTTCATGCTAAAGAGTACTTTTTATTAATGCTCTATGCGGTCTTTTTTATATTTAATGGTATCAGTGTACAATAATTTACAATAAAGAGCATGGGTAGCACAAGTGCTAATACTGTGTTTACTCTTAATTTATTTGTACGTAAGTGATTATCTGTTGGTGTGGTTTGTTGCTGGGTGTTGTTATTATGAGGTTTTTTAGTCAGTAAACTATAGAGAGGGCTTACCACAGGCAAGCCCTCTAAGAGCTTAAGGTGTTCTACGCACCCATTCAGCTAGTGCACGGCCTATGGCTTCAGGCTGATCTTCTTGTATAAAGTGAAGGCCTTGCCCGATAAAGCTGGTCTCTAAGTTAGCCACTTTTTGTGTGTACCAAGGTACGGCAGCTGGTGGTGTGATAACACCCGGGTTAGCATAGAGCAATAATGTCGGCATTTTTGTCTCGCCCATAAACTCTGCGATTTTATTTAATGCATCATGTGTTGATTTTGGCTCACCGGCAATGGGGATTTCGCGCGGCCATGCCAGTACGGGCTTGCGGCTATCTTTTGATGTGAATGGCGCTCTATAAGCGGTCATTGCCTGCTCACCAAGGGTACGGTTCACCATACTTGGCAATACTTTTTCAACAAACATATTATTGTTGATAACCATCTCTACACCTTGAGCGGGGTCTTTAAATGCGCGAAACATATTGCCCATTTCTTCGCCCATTGCTTTAAACGATGGCACTGGAAATCCCGGTGGTAATACACCTTCCATAAACGCTAGTGCCTGTACCTTTTCAGGGTTTTGTCTGGCGTATTCCCATGCAAGAGCTGCCCCCCAATCATGGCCTACCAAGGTGACACGTTTAAACCCCATGGCTTCAATAAAGCCAGATACATAACGATAGTGTGTGGCAAAACTGTAGTCGACATCGGGTTTATCGGAACCTCCCATTCCAATTAAATCAATAGCGATACTACGCTTGGCAGCAGAGGTATAGGGTAGAATGTTACGCCATAAATAAGAGGAGGTTGGGTTGCCGTGAATATAAATAATCGGCTCGCCTTTGCCCATTTCAAGATAGGTCATTTTGCTACCGTGAACAGCGATAGATTTTTTCTCTATCGAATGAGACTCTGCTATATTAGAATGCGGCAGCTTATAAGTGACAGCTTCTTGTGCAAGTGTATATGATGAAAAGTACAGGGCAGCTAATGTAACTACCGTTCGCATAAAGGGCGCTGGTTTCATTTTCTAATTCCTTAATGATATATTTATAGAGTGCGTAGTGCTGTTAAAATTTGATGAGCTTCTGCTCGCTTGCGATAATTATTGGGAACAAATGCCCATGTGATTTTACCTGATGGTGCAATAACATAAGTGGCTGGATCCGGGAAAGTAAATGATGAATCACCGGTTAATGCTTCTAGGTCAACACCGATTTTTTGCAGTAACTGTTGATGACTTTTTGGTAGTGTAAACACTAGTCCAAGTGATTTCGCTACTTGGTTATTCTCATCGTGTAGTACATCAAAAGGGACATTGGTGACGGCCATATCAACAACATCACTAGGAGCTTCACTGTTTTTTAGTATTTCTATTGCATCGGGTTTTTCAGGAGTTAGGGCGACTAATGTCGCGCCTTCAGCATTAATGGCTTCCAGCTCGTCGCTATAGGCTTTAAGTTGTAAGTTGCAATAAGGGCACCATAAACCACGATAAAAAGTGATTACAAGTGGGCCTTTTGCTAGGTATTCGTTTAGGTTGCGTGTTTCACCGTGTTGATTTTTAAGTGAAAAGGCAGGTACGTTATCACCTGGTTTTTTAGCATTTTCAATGATGTCCAGCGCACTAATCTCGCCTGCACCTTGTTCGATAAGTGCTGAAATATCTGAGGGAAATGTATCACGAAAGTGCTGAATTGTTTCACGAATCTGTTGGTTTAACATATGGTTCTCCAAACGTGATGGAATAGTGATCTATGCTGTGCTATTTTGTACATAGCTGCACATTATAGTCTTGAAAATATATTTTTGTCCACTTGTGTACAAAAAATAAATGCGAGTTCTAAAATTATGGGAAGAGATGCCAAATTTAATCGTGAAGTAGCGGTTGAGATCTGTATGCAGCAGATTTGGCGCTACGGTTTTGAAGCGTGTTCTGTAAAAGCAATATCAGAGACTTTAGGCATTACGCGCTCTAGTTTCTACCATGCTTTTGGTAGTCGCGAAGCTCTATTTCTTGAAGTGTTAGAATATTATTTTACTTTGTCACCCGATAAGGTATTAAATAATGTTGATGAGGCAAAAGGCGTCTGTCATTTACTGACTGATTTCTTTATCGATATTTGTCGTGTTCGTGCGGCCGATTCAGAATCGAAAGGGTGTTTAGCCGTCAATGGAATTGCAGAATTAGTAGGTGTTAATGAATATCTCGGACCAATACTTACTGATGCCGTAAGTTCTAGCGCCAAACGTTTAGAATACATTTTATACCAAGCAGCATTAAAAGGTGAGATCCACGACGATGGCCGGTTGCGAGAAAAAGCATTGGCGTTGCAAAGCTTAATGGTTGGGCTAAACCTGATGTCTAAAGTGATTCATTGTGAAAAAGACCTACAAGCCATTGTTAGACAAACTCTCAGTGGTTTAGGGCTTTATATGCAAACATAAGGCAGCGTTCTTGTGGCCTCTATTGCTGTGGTTTATATACCGCAGCAATAGAGGCTAAGCTATCATTGTATTTTATTGTTTGGCAACTGTCTCAAAGTCAGTAAAATCAGATGTGCCATCTGAGAAAGAAACAAATTGTGCATGAATATCTACACCGGCACCTAAACGACTAAAGCAAGCCCCCCAGTTTTGATAATCACTATGAAAATCAATGGCCATACCCACAACACGTAGCCCTTGCTCATCAACTTCTGGCGCAGGGAATGGGTTCTCTAAACGGAAATTAAGGCTACCATTACCGAAGCGGTCTGTAAGAATAACATTTGGCAGGCCGCCTGGTGTTGGTTGTCGATACTCAGGTTGTCCTTGATTACTGGCAACATTAGCACGCGGCAGCCATATAGTATAGATAGAATTAGGCAACGCTTTGCGTAATACAACACGGAATTTAGCGGCAGTGTAACGATTTTGACGAGCATCCCAATCGGTTAAGCGGACTTTTAAATACGCACTGGCATCAATCCATTCACCTAAAGTAACGGTGCTTTTTAATGGGTAGGTATCTGTTATATTCTCCCCGCTACAGCCCGCGCCACAACCTTCACCAGAGGCAAGGCGTGGGTCATATTGTTCACCACTATCCACATCATAGGCAACTTGGTCGCCTTGAAATCCAAGCACAGGTGCTCTAGATAGTGGAAAACTATCGCGAGTATAGGTGTAAGCTTGTGAATTGCTAGGGAAAATTTCTGGGCAAACCTCAGCTAATCCATTGAGGTTATACGGCGATTCTCCTTCTTTTGGTGAACGAGGGCCGCCGCCGAAGTTACCGCGCGCAGGACCAAATGACAGGCTGTAAAGCTCAATATCTCTATCGGCACTTCCCTCTGATAAGTCGAGTTCTCGGATAACATCATGGTGCGCGCCTAACGGATTACTAAAGTCTTCAATACCTTGTTCGTTTAATGGGGGCACTGTATTTTTAGACACAATGGCAGAGCCAATCGTTGGTGATACACCGCCATCTTCATTTTTACGCAATACAGTACCGACAATAACAAAGTTACCGTCTTTGTCGACGACTTCAGCCGGAGGCCATATTGGCGCTTGAGTTGAGTTGGCAATTTTAATTAATTTGAAATTATTTTTCTTATATTTTATTTTTGAATAATAATCATCTGTCGCGTTAACACTAACCGACCCTAGTGCAATAGCAGATATTGCAATGCTATTAAAAAAAAGTTTTTTAAAGTTTTTCATTAAATACTCTCCATATTTTTTTTGGTTAAAAACAAATTACAATTTAATATAATGAGTGTAATTTTATTTTAACTGTTAATTGCACGGACGATTTAAGGTGATATCATGTTTGATAACAATGCTCCTAAGGGGCTATATGTCCTCCATAAAAAATATCTGTATTCTAAAATTTAACTTACTATTATTTTTAAAAGGGGCTTTGTATGAATAGAAAAACAAATCAGGTAGCTAATATTTTTTTAGCGCTGCTAATCAGTTCGCCAGCACTGGCTGAAACCAATTATAATAAAAAACAAAATTCTTATTTCGGAAAGTTAGTAAATACAACACAGGGAACCTTCTGGCCACCAGCCACCGTAATGGATAAAGACGGTAACTATATTCTCGTGGGAACAACATTAGAGGCGACTGATAATGAGGGGGGCGTTGCGCCCAATAATTTCCAAGCGGTTGTTGTTTCTAAAGAAACTGTACCGCCATTAGATGAAAATGGCCGTGAAGATTACAGTAATCCTTTTTCTGCTCCGTACAAAATTATGAGACAGCTCGATCTACGTCCAGGAAGCCCTGATTTGAGAATGGAGTTACACACACAATCCTATGGGCCTTATGAAGGAGATTTTGGTGGTGGTGCTCGATCACCTAAACTAGGTGATAGCCCCTATAACTTAAATGCTCTAGGGGGTGTTGGCTGGGAAGAACCTTGTACAGAACTATTTCCTGCGCCATCGCAACGCAAAACATTTATGATTGACTCACGGCCATTGCATCAGGCTATCATACCGGGTTTTAAAGGCGATCAGGTAACCTATGATTTTAACACGGGTGAAGAGGTGGTGCCCACTAACAAAAACGGTGCAGATTGCCCTCCTGACGGTTGCTTTGGTGAAGATGACTTTGATTCCCGACGTGAACGTTCAATTACTTTGGGTGAATATCTTAAGCAAAAAGCAACATTGAAGGTTCGTTTAACTAAATATGATTATTCTACAGAATCGTATACTGCTGCGCGTTTTACGGTTGTTGGCCGAAACTTACTGCCGAATTCAATATTTCAAATTGTGATTGGTCATTCAAGTTTTTTACAAGGGCGCCCGTTGCTAAAATTAGCACACCCCGCTGCGATTCCCGGTATTATAGTAACGGATAAACGCGGCTTTGGTAAGTTAACGTTTGAGTTGGATAATCCATTTCCTGATCCGGCAGTTGATGATTCAGGTTCAAGAGTTGTTGCTATAGGCTTAGTACTAAAGTCTGACTTTGTTGTTGCAGGTGCATGTAACTATCGTTATGCCCCTGGCGTTGATATACATGCTGTTGCCAGCACGATTGGAGATGGAAACCCTGATGATTTCAATCACTTAATGACTAAACCTGGTTCAAAACATCACAAGTACTAAACCGTAATTTCCTTCCATGCTCTCCCCTTGGTATAGTTTTTACTGGCAGGGGAGAGCTATTCGCTACTTAGTGATTATGTGTATTGCCCAGTAGTGGCCGAATTCTTTCTGCAAGATAATCTAAAAAAACACTGATTCTACGTGAGCGTCTTAAATCTGGGTGTGTGAGTAACCACAATGGCCTAGAGGGTAAAAAAGATGTTTCTGTAAACGGCGCCATCGATAGTTGGTTATCGCCAATAATTTTTGGCAAGCGCCCAACCCCTAAGCCCTTGTTAATGGCATCGATAGTCAATAATGCTTCATTCACACGAACAGATAACGCAATTTCTGCAATGTCGGGTGACAGCCAATCAGGGCGAGAGTCATTAATATCTTCTCCAATCCACAGTAATGGTTTTGTGTTGGTACTGCATTGATAAGACGATAAATAGCGTTTTAATCCATAGACACCAAAGCTGATTTCGCCTAATTTTCGTCCAACAAGATTTTCGGGTGGTTTTTGTTGTGACACACGCAAAGCCACATCTACCTCGCGTTGGGAAATATTTTGCAACGTATTTGAGGCAACAATTTGCAGCTCTATATCGGGGTAGTCGTTATAGAACTCTGTAAAAATAGGCATAAATACATGAGTTGCAAGCGTTTGCGGTACTGATACCCGTATAGGACCTGATAATAAATCATTGACACCGGCGAGCTGCCGTTCGATTGCTTGTGTCTCTTGTTCAATTCGCTCTGCAAAAGACAGTAATTTTTCGCCCTCAGGTGTTAATTTATAACCAATACTCAAACGTTCAAATAACCGTACTTTGAGCATTTCTTCAAATGCGTTGATACGTCGTGACACCGTCGACTGGTTGACGCGCAATTTATCCGCGGCGGCGGATACTGTGCCAGTATGTGCAATCGCTAAAAAAAAGCGGAGATCATCCCAATTTTGCATGTGTGCTTATTTGCATACCTTGTATGTAAATAATGATATTCCACCGGTTAATGAGGTTTGCTACTCTGAATACCTCAGTGGCGACGTGTGAGCAACAGCGTATATTTCATGTGCACTTCGTTGGCGGAAAAATCATTTTTAATGATTGAATTCTTGGAGTGTAACCTAAGCGATCTTTGCTAACAAGCTTATCCGTGATGGTGCCTTTGATCTGTAAGCTGTATTGGTGTGCAACGTTTAAATTGTGTCTAACTAAGTGAAGTAAGTAAAAGATCTAACTAAGTCAGTAATACCCAGCAATATCTAAGTAAATAGTATCCTAAGTAATATCTAAACTAAGCAAATGAATATCTGATAAATAATGAGGAAACGCTAACATGACATTTAACATTCATACCGTTGATAGTGCTCCAGCAGGATCGAAGGCAACATTACAAAAGATCCAGGATACCTATGGGTTTATTCCTAACCTAGCTGGTGTTCTCGCTGAGTCAACAGGTACACTTAATTATTTAGGTGGTGCTATGGCTGCAATGGATGCATCAGAAATTACTCTCAGTGAAATTGAAAAACAAGTTGTATTTCTTACAACCTCAGTCACCAATCGCTGTGAATATTGTACAGCGGCACACAGTATGTTGGCGAGTATGAATGGTCTTAGCCAAGAAGACATTGAAAGCTTACAAGACGGCGGACAATTATCAGATCCTAAATTAGAAAATCTACGAAAATTTGTTGAGCATGTTGTCGAAGCCAGAGGCTTTGCTGAAGATAAAGCGATTGCTCAGTTTATTGATGCCGGTTACGCGCAAGCGCAAATTTTGGAAGTCGTTGCTGGTGTTTCATTAAAAACACTGACTAACTATGCGAATCATATTGCAGAGCCTAAAGTAAATGAGCAGTTTGCTCAATTCTTACCGAAGTGGAATGTTGCGGCATAATTAGCGCATATTTCATATTTATAGATACCAACGGTAAATCTATCCATATTTGCCGTTGGTGTTGCCCCTTCTTTACTATGTCATCTTTTTTTAAGATCTAATCAATCCATTGCTTATCATCCCTTTTGTTTGAGAATGCACTCTCTCCCTGTGGCACCTTATTTAACATAATGGTTTTAAAGAGGTATAATGCAGTTAGATACAGGGCGTAGCTACAGTATTTTAGCTATAAGATTGCTTGGGCATAGTAAGGCAGATGAATAGATGAGTAACAATAAAAAGGCTGTTTATGCATTAGTGAGTGCCGCGACTATTGCAACTATAACAGCTCTGGCACATTTATCATGTATCGTCTTAGGGCCTGCTTGCTATAAGGCTCAAATGGCGCCTGAGGCCATTATTCAATCTGCACAAGCAAAGACACTATTAGCCCCCTTTGGTACTGTACTGGCTTCGTCATTGTTTTTATTGCTCGCATGGTTTGCGTTAGCTGCAAGTGGTAGAGTGAAAAAATTACCGCTGCAAAGATTGGCACTTTATAGTGCGGGTATTTTATGCTTGCTTCGGGGTATTGCGACTGTACCACTGTCATTGTTATTTCCTGAAATGGTGTCACTTTTTAGTCTTGTTTCTGGTGGTGTTTGGTTGTTGGCGGGCATTTTATTATTGTATGGTGTGCATAATATAAAGAAAGGTATTTAAAGTTATTTCCCTTGTTGGCTAGTCGATAACAAATGATATCCATCAAATGACAGTAAAGTAGATATCGATAGCCCGTTATAGTGAGCTATCGATATCAAAGTGACGTTTACATTTTTAACGATGCTGTTTTGGGTGTTGGTAGTGTGATTTCAAAATGTGCAATCAGTGAATGCCTCTCGTAAGACAAAAGATAAAGATGCACTAAGTTAGGATCATTTTGGTCCCTATACATTACCGGCCCATCGACAGCAATTGAATGATGGTCTAGCCATTCATTCTTCTGATTTAGCAAAAAGCTATAATAAGCACTTAAGTAAGGTGGTGCTTTTTTTAGATCGGAATAAGCTTGGTAAAATGGCCCAACGCCAATTCCCATCGGATGATAAAGGCCTTTATTAAAGTCCGAGTGAGGGAGTTGAGGCAGTGCGTAAAAATCTAATCCTCCAATGAGCAGGCGATTCTTTTCACCATTTTTGCCATCGGTAAATGTCAGTTCAATTTCCTGTAGTGGTTTGCCCGGCTCAGCTGGCGAATCAATATGTCGTAATAGTGCACCGTTGAATTGCGCTAAACGCCAATACTGGTTTTCCCATGGAGTTTCATGGCGATACTGACCCGGAGGAAGAAATGTTGAAAAGCTGATGCTGTCACTAATTTTTGGGTCAAAAAAATCACCCCATGTGCGCACGTCGCGCGTATTGGCAGTACGAATTTTTCTAGCCTGTTCACCGCTAGTTAATACTGGTTCATCGGCTAAGAATTTCGCGGGTATAACCTCTTGAGCAACTACGCGTCGTAGGGCATCCATTTCCATTTCGGTGCCTTCAGGGTCAAACCAGTGATCGAGTCGATGCCAGTTCTGCCACCACGAAAAGCCATTTTGTTTTTCAAATACTGCCTTATAATGCGCCATTGGAAAATCAAACCAACCTTGGTAGTACATTTTTTTCTGACCATTTTCTTTCATAGTCAATATAACTTCCCATAGCCCTGCATTCAGGCAGTTTCGCGCCAGTGCTAATTGCATAATATTACCGCTTTCAACGCCATCACCACCACTGATTTCAATATGAGGTGAATTGGGTAAAAAACTCACTTGTTGTCGGTTCCACTCGCGATCAACGAGCGCAATTTTTCGCAAGCCAGCGTGGTCTCTAGTATACTGTGGTGCAGTTGGTACAAATAGCGACAAATCTATATCTTTAAAGACTATTTTTGCGGTATCAGCATCACCAGGCTCTAACACAAAGTTAAAAAGATTATTACCGGTGCTTTCTACTACGAGTTGACGATTAGTGTAACGCTTATAAAACTTGCTCAATGGCGCAGGGTCTGCTGGGTAATCGTGGGTCGTGTACTCTTTGAGATTGGTTACAATTCGTGGATCATCATTACTATAACGTGTTTGATAGCGCCAAACGCCGAGTACGCTGACTGCGACGAGTGTTAATATCAATAATCCTATAAGCCCTTTAAGTATTAGTGGCCATTTAGCTTTTCTCTGACCTAAAGGACTGTTAAGTATTTCAGGTTGTGGTGCACGCTCATAGTGTGTTTTATTTTGGCGTTCACTATCGTTAGAGTGGTTTCTAGGCGGTCTCGTAGGGGAATGCCCTCTATCTGGTTGAGTTTCAATCGTTGACGTTGACATGGGGTATGATTCTCGCGTGTAGTTTAAAAATACGCACTGCAATTACAAAGTTGCAATTGTTAAACGTAATTTCAGGGTAAGATTTTTTTTACAGTTAGTAACGCCGGCTTTACAAAAAGTAACACAAATGATGGTGAGGTCGAAGTTTTTTTTAATAAAAACACTAGTAATGTGTTTTTTGACGAAAGAAATATTTTTTTTGGCATGTTTTTTTTGGATATTTATTTAAAATAAATAAACGACATTTTAAATAGGGGTGTTTTTTTTAGTTGTTATATAGTTTTGTACTATAAGGGCAATAATTAAATGTTATTGATGTGGTATAAATTTTTTATTTTTATATAATATTATTTTTAATAGTATAGGTTTTTAATGAGTGTTGAAATATTAGATATTGTGGCAGATAGTTACATACCTTTGTTGTTGGTTTTAGCTGTTGTAACGATTTTTACAAACGCTAAAAAAAATGAAGGTAAAGATAATCAGTACATTCCTAATGCTGGCCTTTTAGGGCTATTGATTATTACCGCTTATTGTTTTATGTTTGTTGATGCTAAATACAAGATATGGTTCTATTTTGGCCTTGATTATAGTACGCATACGGCAGTTGCTTTAAGTGTTATTATTTTCTTATGTTTTTCTAATCGTAGATTTTCAATAGCTTTTTGTTCGTCATTTATAAGCTATTTGGCGTTAATGATTTATCAGGGTTATCATACATTGCCAGATATTGTAACAACATTGGTAGGTGTTTTTTTTGTTCTTATGGGTGTTGTATTTTTATATTTAAAACAGATTAAAAAGTGTAGAAAAAAACCATAACTGTGGTGAATTTTAATAAAACCATATTTTATGGATGCAGGCTATTATTTATTGTTCTTGTTTAGTGTATCTGTTAACTGTTTCTGTTCACTTCTGTTCGTTGTCGTAACATAATAATGAATGCTCATACTTTTCATCTGCGCAGTCCAGTTATATAAAACCCTAAAGTGCATCAATGCTTGTATACACTCGTATAAGCATTCTTCGAGTAATATTTTGTGTATTAAAACTATTATCGCCCTAACTTTTTGACCGATTCTCCGGCAATACCAAAATGTTGTTTGGGCATCTCATTAATAAGTACGCGTACATTTTGTAACGGTGCTCCGAGTGCTTTATGACATGCTTGTGTTATTTCATGGATTAAAGCTTCTTTTTCTTCATTAGTGCGGCCTTCGATAATATTGGCTTGGATAACTGGCATGGCAATGACCTTTTGATAAACAGATTTATTAATAGTGTATGGATTTAATGGTGCCTTATATAAAACGGCCACTGACACTACCTAAATCTTGGTAGCGAACACAAAAACTGTCCCCTCTGTTGACTGTAACCGCAGCGGTTATAGCACCAATCATTATAAATGTACCGGCAGGTATTTCTTGATCTCGTGCGCCTAGCATATTGGCAAGCATTGCCACTGATGCTGCCGGATGCCCCAAGACAGCAGCACCTGCACCGAGCTGAACTATTTCACCATTAATTTCCATGACTACACCCAGTGTTTTTAAATCTAACGCCTCTGGTGCTGCCATTGTGCTACCTGCAACGAATCGGCTTGATGATGAGTTGTCTGCAATAACACTTTTTAAGTCAAATTTAAAGTCTTTGTATCTAGAATCAATCACCTCCACAGCTGGCATAACAAAATCAGTAGCTTTTAATACATCACCAATATGAATGCCCGGGCCTTTGAGGGGCGCTTTTGTGACAAAGGCTAACTCAGCTTCAATTTTAGGGTGAATGAGGTCGCTATAATTGATATCTCCTCCATCAGGGATTGCAAAATAATCAGCAAGAAATCCGTAACAGGGTTGCTCAACACCCATTTGCGCCATTTTAGCCCAAGAAGTCAGCCCCATTTTCATGCCTACAATATGGTGTCCACGTGCCTCTTTTCTACGGCGTATTTCCCATTGAATATCATAGGCGTCATCGTAGCTCATCTGCGGAAAATCATCGGTGATTTTAGTAATTTCATAGGCGCCAAGTTCAGCATTTTCACAGTGCTCGGCAAGTTTTTTAATATCTATATCGGTCAGATTTCCCATTTTTATAACCCTTGTTCTTTCGCCATTGTTAATGCAAGGTCTTCAATCATATCTTCTTGCCCACCCACGGTTCCGCGCCGTCCAAGTTCTACTAAAATATCACGTGCCTGTATACCGTATTTAGCTTCTGCACGTTTAGCAAACAATAAAAAAGAACTATAAACACCAGCGTAACCTAGAGTTAACGCATCTCTATCTACACGAATTGGTTGATCCATCAGTGGTACTACACGATCTTCAGCCACATCCATAATTTTATATAAGTCGACATTGTGCTTTGCTTGCATGCGTTCAAGTACTGCTACAAAAACCTCTAATGGTGTATTGCCTGCACCAGCACCAAGACCGGCGACTGAACCATCAATTCGTTGTGCTCCTGCTGCAATGGCTGCAAGTGAATTAGCAATCGCCATTCCCATGTTATGATGGCCATGAAATCCAATTTCAGTCGTAGGCTTTAGTGATTGCCGTAGCAAACCGATTTTTTCACTCACCTCCTCAGGTAGCATATAACCTGCCGAATCTGTGCAATAAATACAATTAGCACCGTAGCTTTCCATTAATACAGCCTGGTTGAGTAATTGCTCGGCAGATACTTTGTGTGCCATCATTAAAAATCCGACCGTATCCATATTCATACTTGCAGCCATGCCTATATGTTGCTCGGAAACATCGGCCTCAGTACAGTGTGTCGCAACACGAATGGTATTAACGCCACAGTCACGAGCCATTTTTAAATGATCAAGCGTGCCTATACCTGGCAATAATAAAGCAGACACTTTAGCTTTTTTCATTTTGGGAACTACTGCATTGAGATACTCCTCATCCGTATGCGCAGGGAAACCATAATTGAGTGAAGCTCCACCTAAGCCATCACCATGGGTCACCTCTATTAAAGGAATTCCAGCGTCGTCTAAGCCTGTAGATATATCAATCATTTGTTGTAGTGATAATTGATGCTGCTTGGCATGCATGCCATCGCGTAGGCTCATGTCATGGAGTATTACGTGTTTATTTTTTAAATCCATCGTACTAGCCTCGCATGGGTAGTGTAATCGTTTTGTTATAGGCTTCTTCTGCGAACATTTCTGCGGTGCGTAAGCCTGCGGCTGTCATAATATCGAGGTTACCGGCATAGGTAGGTAGAAAATCTCCCAAGCCTTGAACCTCCATAAAAATAGACACTTTTTTGCCATCAAAAATGGGCCCATTAACAAGCTGGTATCCGGGTACGTACTTTTGCACCTCTTTTACCATAGCGTTTACTGATGTTGTAATTGCCTCTTGATCGGGTGTTTCTTTTGTCAGGCAATGAATAGTATCTCGCATCATTAGTGGTGGCTCTGCTGGATTAATAACGATAATAGCCTTTCCTTCATCTGCACCACCTACCGCTTCAACAGCACCGGCTGTTGTGCGAGTAAACTCATCGATATTTTTACGAGTGCCTGGACCAATGGAGCGCGATGATACCGTTGCGACTATTTCACCATAGGCAACAGCCTGTACCTGAGAGACTGCCGCTACCATTGGAATCGTTGCCTGGCCGCCACAGGTGACCATATTTACGTTCATTTCTAGCCGTGATGCGTGTTGCTTTAAGTTAACCGGCGGGATACAGAAAGGCCCAATAGCAGCAGGTGTTAAGTCGACCATGATAACCCCAAGTGCATTTAGCTTGCGGCTATTTTCTGCATGCACATAAGCTGATGTTGCATCAAAGGCGATACGTATATCATCATTGACAATATGCTCTATTATACCGTCTACACCGTTGCTTGATGTTTTTATGCCCAATGCTTGTGCTCGCTGTAAACCCTCGGAATTAGGGTCTATACCCACCATCCATATTGGCTCTATCCAGTCGGAGCGCATCATTTTCATTAATAAATCAGTGCCGATATTACCCGGGCCTATAATGGCAGCCTTTAATTTTTTGTTCATTTTATTTCCTCTACTGTCGCTGCATATTTTAAGTAAAACGCACTGATGCGGATCCAATGCCGCCAATAGTTACACTCATAAAATCACCAGCCGTCACTGCCTCTAACGGAACTAACGAGCCAGATAAAATAATTTCGCCAGCTTTTAGTGAAATGCCAAACTGACCTAATGTATTGGCAAGCCATGCCACGCAGTTAATGGGACTACCTAATGCTGCAGCACCGGCGCCGGTTGATATTATTTTTCCATTTTTTTCAACTACCATACCGCATGTTGATAGATCGACATTTCTCGGGCTTATGGCTCGATCACCTAACATAAATAAACCACACGATGCATTGTCAGCTACAGTGTCTTGAATTTTAATTTGCCAATTATCGATGCGAGAATCCACAATTTCAAAGCAGGGCATAACACATTCTGTTGCTGCTAATACATGGGCATTAGTTACTCCAGGGCCGGTGAGATCTTTTTTTAGAATAAAGGCAATTTCCCCTTCTGCTTTGGGTTGTATTAATGTTTTACTAATAGGCATTTCCTCGCCTTGGTTAAAAGCCATATCATTGGTAAGATAACCAAAATCTGGTTGGTGAACATTAAGCATGTTTTGTACAGCTTTAGAGGTAACACCAATTTTTTTACCAATAATATGTGCACCTGCTTGCAGGCGTCGTTCAACCATTCTAAGTGCAATGTGATAACTATCATCGATGGTTAGATCGTCAAATCGCTCGGTAAACGGCGCTATTGTTTTTCTCTCTAGCAATGCGTTATAAAGTTCATCACCGCATTGTTCAATTAAGGCTGTCTTCATTGTTATATCCTTCACTGGGTTCGTTAAAATTTAATACAAATGTTTTTTAGTTCAGTATAAAATTCTAAGCTATGAATTCCGCCTTCTCGACCAATGCCTGATTCTTTAGCACCACCAAATGCGGTACGCAGGTCACGTAAAAACCAACTGTTTACCCAACAGATACCTACATTTAAATTTTTGGCAACACGGTTGGCTCGAGTAATATTCTCACTCCATAGTGTTGCGCATAAGCCATAGTTTGTATCATTGGCTAAGGCAATGACCTCTTCTTCACTATCAAATGGGCGTACATGACAGCATGGGCCAAAAATTTCTTCACGTATTACACGGGCATCATCTTTTAACCCTGTCCAGATTGTCGGCTCTACCCAGGCGCCATCGTTGAGTCCGTCCCTCATTTCAGGAATACCCCCCCCGGTAATGACATGTGCACCTTCTTCCAGGGCAAGGCGGTAGTAAGATAATACTTTTTCTCGATGTTCTTGACTGATGAGTGGGCCAAAGTCAACATCAGTATCATTGGGTGGGCCGATAGTTAGCTTTTCGGCACCTACCTTTAAACGCTGAACAAATTCATCAAAAATTGGACGCTCAACATAAATTCTTTCAGTACCTAGGCAAACTTGTCCACCATTGACAAATGCTGAACGTAATGTTCCCTCAACTGCCTTTTCTATATCGCAATCGGCAAAAATAATTCCAGGGTTTTTACCGCCACACTCTAAGGAAATATTGCGCAGCCCAACAGAAGCTGCACGCATAATAGTTTCACCGGTGCGAGTTTCGCCGGTGAATGTAATTGCATCAACATCTTGATGTTCTGTAAGGTAAGCTCCCGCAGAATCTGGGCCAAATCCATGTACTACATTGTAAACACCCTTGGGAACACCACACTCATTCATTACCTCACCGAGCAATGTGGCTGTTGCCGGGGTTTCTTCAGAGGGTTTAACAACCACAGTATTGCCACAGGCCAGCGCAGGCCCTACTTTCCAAGTCATTAGCAATAAGGGTAAATTCCATGGGCTGATAACAGCAATTACCCCCTTAGGTGATCGATGTCCATAATTTAATGCACCCGATTTATCTGGTGTATCTAGTTGAAATGATTCGGTAGGGTGATTTGCAAGCGTTTCTGAAAATGCTTTAAAATTAGCAGCTCCACGAGGTATATCGATATGAGACGCTATTTTTTTGGGTTTCCCGGTATCAAGACACTCGGCTTCTAGAAATTCATCAAAGCGTTCATTAATACGATCAGCCACTTTATTCAATAAATTAATCCGTTGCGCCTGAGACATTTTACCCCACGTGCCATTAAGTGCACTTTTTGCCGCATTGACCGCTGCGTTAACTTCTTTTTTGCCTGCCTCATGAACAAGGCCAATTAAACTATTATCAACCGGGCAACGGTTTTCAAACGTTTTTGATGATTGGCTTTCAGAAAATTCACCATTGATAAAATGTTTAAATACATTCATTAGAAATCTCTACTGGTTGATATAATACGTATGTATAGGGAATATTATTAAGTTACAACATTGAGAAAGCGTTCATTGAGCTGGCGGTCGTGATAAAAAATAGCTTTGCCTAGTTTATCTGCTGTCCAGGTAATTGTTTTATGATCAGGGTAATGATAATTGCCGCCGCAAAATACTTCAGTGCGGTTGCCTGAGGGGTCAAAGAAATAAATCGTTTTACCGTGGGTAATACCATGTCGTGTTGGACCTATATCTAATGAGGTATCTGTCATTGAGATAAGGTCAGCGGCACGTAGTAAATCTTCCCAATTTTCTAATAAGAAGGAGCTATGATGAAATTTTCCAGGCTCTGGATGTTCAATAAAGGCAATGTCATGTGCTTTATTGCTTACAGTCAGAAAACCAGATAGTCGGACACCGCTGTCATCTATGACTTGTTCGGATATATCAAACCCCAGCACATGTTGAAAAATATCTATAGTACCGGCAATATTAGGTCCGTATAATAAACAGTGATCAAAACGAGTTGCTCGCATACCAGTAAGGTTTCTAGGCCATGCATCAGGGTTTGTATCGCTAATTTCCCATTTTCCTGTTTGTTCTTTTTCGGCATAAAGCTCAAATAAATGACCCGTTGGTGAATCAAAGCGAACGCGACGACCACAACCGCGTAACTCTTGAGCTGGGATTTCATCAACCTTACAACCATAGTCGATTAGCGCCTGCTTCAATTGTTCTAAGGTGGTTGTGTCGACTACTTTATAACCAACAAAATCCATTCCTGCTTGGTCGCTTTCTCGCAAAATGACAGAAAATTTATCAACCTCAGTCCATCCTTTTAAATAGACTCGGCCTTGATCATCGCGGTCGACTTCAATGAGCCCAATGAGATCACAGTAGTGTTCTAAGGCTTCATCCATATTAAGTACTCTAATTTGAATATGCCCTGGTCGCATTACGCCTTTTTTCATTTCACCACCTCGATTATATTAATACTGTTATTTTTATACTGTAATTAGTTTGGTAAAGTGATCACTTTCAATATGTAAATCACTGGTAGGGTATACTTGGCAAGCTAGTGCAAACCCTGCGTTATCGTCATTACTATTTATATGCGCCTTGCTCATGCGGTATGTTTTATAAGTACCAGTAATAATTTTAACTTTACAAATACCGCATCCACCTTTTCTACAACCTACGTGAATACAGCGCGCGTTAACCTTTTCCATAGCGATTAGTATTGATTCACTATCGCTGCATACATACTGCTGGTCGCGATTAGTCACAAAAATAGTAAATTTTTTTTGAATCATTATTTTTATAAACGTGGCTTTGTATTAACTTTCAATATGTTGAGCAAGGGCTGTGCCATATTTTAATTTTTTGAAAAATGGTGTGTTAATGCCCATTAAGGTATTGAAAAATAAGAGCTTATAGGAAATGTGTACAATAGTTATTTATTGGTTTTATTTTTTTAGGAGAGTAATAATCACGATATGGTGATGATATGATTAAAAGAGAGCTCAGAGGTAATCAGTTGGTTAATTGAAGGAGAATAGAGAGAAACTAGTATTATTTCTCTCTATTTTATTTGCTATTTATTATTATTGACATGTTACATTGTCTATAAAATTTTTATTTTTTAAGGCGGTAAGCCATCTGTGGGCGTGTAATCCCTAGTAGTTTTGCGGCTAAGGTTACATTTCCACTAGCTTTTTCCATGGCGCGCTCTAGCAATTGTTGCTCAAAATTATTAAGGTCAAGTTTACCATCAATTAATTGGTCCAGTAATTGGGTGTTGTCATTTTCGTTGGATTCATGACTTGCGAGCTCACCCGTACTATTAATATTTAACGGATGTGTAGGCTCCGCTAAAGATGGGAAAAAAGACTTCATATCGATTGTACGGTTATTATCAGTTAATATAATACCGCGTTCAATCATATTTTCTAATTCACGGATATTACCTGGCCATTTATAGTTAATCAGTGATTGCATGGCTTTATCTGAAACACCCAAGGTTTTTTTATTGTAACTATTATGGTATTTTTCGAGGAAATGATTAATTAATAGTGGAATATCTTCAATTCTTTCCCGTAACGGAGGAATGTGTACAGGGTAAACATTTAAACGATAGTAAAGGTCTGCACGAAAGCGTCCCTCTTTAACGGCTACAGCAAGATCTTCATTGGTCGCTGCAACGATGCGTACATCAATTTTACGGGATTGGTTGTCACCAACGCGTTCCATTTCACTTTCTTGGAGTACACGTAGTAATGCGGCTTGTGCTCTAGGATTTAATTCTATGACTTCATCTAAAAAAATAGTACCTTGGTGGGCGCGTTCAAATTTTCCTTCCCGTGATTGGGTGGCGCCAGTATAGGCACCTTTACAAACACCAAATAATTCGGCTTCGATTAAATCGGGAGGAATACATGCGCAGTTTACGGCAATAAATGCCTTATCTGCTCGCTCACTCGTTTGGTGCAGACCTCTGGCGACGACCTCCTTGCCAACGCCTGTTTCGCCTTGGAGTAATACAGTGATTGTACTGGATGAGGCTCGCTGAATTAGGTGGCAAACCTGTTTGAAAGAGGGGGATTGTCCAACTGAATTAAATAATAACTCATCTGTCGGAGGGTGGTTGTTAACAATATTTTCACGCAGTGTCGAAATTTCGTATCGAAGAGCAAATAACTCTTCAACAATAGAGTCTGGTAACAGGCATCTTTCTAATTCTTTTTGGTCATCCCATTGCTCTGCTGGTTTGCCGACAATATGGCAGTGTTCATGACCCGTGCCAGCGCACTGGGTTTCTTTAAAAATAATCTTTCGTCCCATATAATAAGTAGCAAAGCCGCTGGCATAACCAAGTAACATCCAGCAAATAGGAATATCTGACAACCCAAATTCTTGTAAGTGAACTTCAGCCTCATAGGAATCATGCCAAGTAAATTCGCCGTAAAACTCACCTTTGTCGACATCAAATGCCAGCGCTACAGGTTCTACTCGCACCATTCCCTTGATGCCGTGTAATTGTGGGCCAACAAGAAACGCCTCGGCGGTCGATATTTTAGGGCGCACCTTGTGTGCTAGCTCAGCATCTTTCATACCCGATTGATAGCCAAACCGCATTAAAAAGCCGCGTGCGCGCTCGATACCAAGTGAGGTAATCAGTTCTTTACGTAGTGACCCCATGACGGCTGAGTGAATAAGCAGCATGCGTTGCTCATCTAACCAAATTTTACCATCTTCATGGGCAAATTGAATCTGAGAGATTAAATCTTCCGGGGTAGGTAGCTGAAGTACCGTTTTTTCCATCATTGTAGATCTCGCTTTACTTATTTTTTTTATACGCTCATACAGGAGGTTACTATATCTAATGACAGTAATACCCCGTGTAGATTACCGATAATGCCACTTGTAAATTCGACGAGAGTCGTATTTTTAACACAATGGATTAGCAGCTCAGCAAATAATTAATTGCCGTGGTTAGTCTAATCATTTCATCACTTTATTGATAGAGGTATTAATAGATTATTTGCTAATAACTTTTTAACATAGCGAGGTTTTTAATAGGTTAACATTGCTTTAAATGTTAATAAAAACAAGCTATTAAGTTGTTTTGATAGTTTTTTACAGATGCCATTTTATGGTTGTGGCACAGGCCTTGCTAATGCTTTGTTAATGAATAAACGGTAGTAAATACAAAATGTCAGACCATAGAATAGTAAATAGTGGTAATGATACAGACCTATCATTTAAACAGCTGAAAAAATATGTGCGAGTACGAAGTAAGCCAGAAAGCCAGTTTATTGAATTCGACTTTGCGATTAGTGATCCTTGCTTATTTGTTGAGTTAATTATGCCAAAAAATGCTTTTGAGAATTTTTGCATATCCAACGATGTTATTTATATGAACAGTGAGCAAATTACTGCTGTTGAAAAAGATATAGAAAAATGGCGTTACGGTGATACAACCGATTAGTGAAGCAGCCTAATAATATAGTAATAAAAATAAAGTCTTGAGGCACGATGATAATGAGTATCGAAATTAAAACAACCACGCTTGAACCTGTGCGCAATACCTTTAGTCATATTGAACGTCGTTTTGGCAATAAACCTGCTACTCGATACCAAGAGGCAACCTATGATGTTCAGTCTGAAAACTATTTTCATTACCGCCCACTATGGCAGCCAGATAAAGAGCTTAATGATCCTAGTAGAACCGTAATTACCATGAAGGATTGGTATGATTTTAAAGACCCGCGACAATTCTATTATGGTACCTATGTGCAACAGCGAGCAAAAATGCAGGAAGCTGCTGAAAATAACTATGCTTTTTTTGAAAAACGTAAGCTGTCTAGTTTTGTTAGTGATGAAATAAAAAATCAATTAATACGTTTTTTAGTGCCGTTACGCCATGTTGAACAAGTGGCAAACCTTAATAATATGTATGCGTGTGCCTATGGTTATGGTACCGCCATTACACAAGCGTGTATGTACAATGCAATGGATCGTTTAGGCATTGCTCAATATCTTTCGCGTATCGGTTTAATGTTTGATGACAATACCGGTGCTGCTCTTGATGAGGCTAAAAATTACTGGATGGAAGATACAATATGGCAAGGTATACGCGCAGCGATTGAAAAAACAACGGTCACTGACGACTGGTTTGAAGTATTAGTTGCACAAAATTTGGTGATAGATACTTTAATATACAACGTATATTACAATCAATTTGATCAGCAATTACAGGATAATGGTGCTCAAGATATAGGGATATTAACCGAATTCATGCAGGCTTGGTTAAAAGATTCGACTCGTTGGGTAGATTCAAGCATCAAAATTGCAGCATCTGAATCTGAAGAAAACAAAGAGCAGATTGAATGTTGGGTGAAAAAATGGCGGGTTATTATAAGTGATGCCTTGACACCATTAGTCACTGAAATGATCGATTTAAACGCAATGCCTATTGCTCAAGCAGCACTTGATAAACGTTTAGTAAAAGCTGGAATCGTTAACGGATAAGGTAGTAATTATGTCAAAAGTCTATATTGCACTACAAGATAATGATGAGTCTCGTTACATTGTTGAAGCCATAGCAGAAGACAACCCAGAGGCGACAGTAATTCATATGCCGGCAATGATTCGTATTGAGATGGAAGGTAAGCTGTGCGTTAATCGTGAAAGTGTCGAAGAAAAAATGGGTCGCGATTGGGATATACAGGAATTAAATATTAATTTAATCACTCTCGGTGGTAATGTTGAAGAAAGTGATGACTGTTTAAATCTCTATTGGAATGAATAATAAAGGGTTACATCATGGCTAAAAAAATAAACGCTAAAGAAAAATATCGCCTTTTTACACGTGATCTTGATTGGGATTATTCCTATGAAAACCGTAGTGAAGCATTTCCGCTTGAAGAGTTTGAAGGAATTAAAATCACTGATTGGTCAAAATGGGAAGACCCATTTCGTTTGACAATGGATACCTACTGGAAATATCAAGCTGAGAAAGAAAAAAAGCTTTACGCTATATTTGATGCATTTTCACAAAACAACGGTCATTTAAATATATCTGATCCGCGCTATGTCAATGCGATTAAAATATTTTTAACGGCGGTATCGCCCCTTGAATATCAGGCATATCAAGGGTTTGCTCATGTAGGCCGCCAGCTTGGTGGTGTTGGTGCCAGAGTAGCCTGCCAGATGCAGGCACTCGATGAATTGCGCCATGTACAGACTCAAATTCACGCAATGAGCCATTACAATAAATTCTTTAATGGCTTTCATGAATACAGCCATATGCACGATAGAGTATGGTATTTGTCGGTTCCTAAGTCATTCTTTAATGATGCGCGTACCGGTGGTCCTTTTGAGTTTATGGTAGCAATTGGGTTTTCATTTGAATATGTGTTAACTAACTTACTCTTTGTTCCCTTTATGTCTGGAGCGGCACATAACGGTGATATGGCTACTGTTACCTTTGGTTTTTCAGCACAGTCAGATGAAGCTCGCCATATGACATTAGGGCTTGAGATTATTAAATTTCTGCTTGAGCAACATGAGGATAATATTCCGATAGTGCAGAAATGGATTGATAAATGGTTTTGGCGTGGAAGCCGATTGCTTACTATTGTCGCAATGATGATGGATTATATGTTACCTAATAAAGTGATGTCCTGGAAAGAGGCATGGGAAGTTTATTTTGAAGAAGCCGGCGGTGCATTATTTAATGATTTAGCTCGATATGGCATTCGTATGCCAAAGTACAGTGAAACGATAGAAAAGGAAAAAGAACATATATCTCACCAAGCGTGGTGGACTTTTTATAGCCATGGAAATGCAACTGGTTTTCATACGTGGATACCAACAGATGAAGAGCTAGATTGGTTGTCAGAAAAGTACCCTGATACCTTTGATCGCTATTATCGACCACGCTGGGAAATGGCTAAAAAAATGGAGGCAGAAGGCAAGCGTTTTTATACTAAAGCATTACCACAGTTATGTTCTGTGTGCCAAATCCCTATGCTATTTACTGAAATGGATGACCCTACGTTAAATTGTTTTCGAGATACTACTCACGAAGGTGAGCGCTATCATTTTTGCTCTGATGGTTGCAAAGACATATTTATAGATGAGCCTGAAAAATATGTACAATCATGGTTGCCAGTACATCAAATATTTCAAGGAAATTGTGGTGGCCCGGAATTAGATGATGTACTAAGCCAGTTTTATCGAATGAATCTAGATGAAGACAATATGGATATGAAAAATTCTTTAGATGAAAAACGTTGGAAAAAATGGAAAGGTGTAGCTTAATTAATCGCAGTATTATTTAAGGAAAATATAACACTATCGATAGCTTATAGTCACAATAAGAGAGAATAATAATGCCTGTAAAAGCAATAACGCCGCACTATCGTGGTGATGTACTCGACAAGCAGGAAAACTTTAACGGTAACCAAGTAGTTTACATAGGCTGGGATCATCATTTGATGTTTTGTTCTGCCTTTGCCTACCCGGTTCCACCAATGATGTTATTTAAACAATTATTAACAGAGGTGATACCTGCTGCATTTAGTTTACACGAAGAATTCTCACGTATTAATTGGGAAACAGCAGAGTGGCTGCTAGATGGCCAACCCTTTATACCTCAGATGGATGTTTCTCTAACCGAGCAAGGAATATTACATAAATCGCTGTTGCGTTTTCAAACGCCTGAACTCACCGGGTTTCAACAAGCGGGTGTGTAATGCCAGAGAGTAAAAGAGGATAATATAATGAGTTACGAAGTAGTAATTGAGCCAACAGGTGATGTAATTGAAGTAGAGGCAGGGCAAACCATTTTAGATGCTGCCTTACGGCAGGGTGTTTGGTTGCCTTTTGCATGTGGCCACGGAACCTGTGCAACCTGTAAGTGCCAATTAAAAGAAGGTGATGTTGATATTGGTGATGCATCGCCTTTTGCGCTCATGGATATTGAAAGAGATGATGGTTTTATTCTAACTTGTTGTGCTGTGCCGGAATCAGATTTAACACTTGAAGTTGATATCGATGTTGATCCTGATTTCCAAGGATTTCCTGTTGAGGACTTTCAAGCAACAGTTGCGGCTATTAACACTTTATCGCCTTCAATTAAAGAAATTCACTGCTCGCTTGATAAAGATATTACATTTCAGGCTGGCCAATATGTCAATGTAAATATACCGGGTGTTAATGGCTCTAGGGCCTTTTCTATAGCAAATAAACCATCAGTCAAACAACATATAGAGTTGCATGTCAGACACGTACCTAATGGTGTTGGTACTACTTATTTACATGAACAATTAAAAGTAGGCGATACGCTTTCGATATCGGGGCCTTATGGGCAGTTCTTTACACGCAAGTCTGATGTTAAAGATGTTATTTTTATTGCTGGAGGATCAGGTTTGTCGAGTCCACAGTCAATGATTTTAGATTTATTAGAAAGCGGTGACAGCCGTAATATTTATTTGTTTCAAGGCGCTAGAAATATATCAGAATTGTATAATAGGCAATTATTTGAAACGCTTTCTAGAGAACATGCTAATTTTCACTATATTCCTGCATTAAATGCCCCTGAGGATAAAGATCAATGGGATGGTTTTACAGGTTTTATACACGAAGCCGCTCAAGATTATTTTAATGGCCGCTTTGAAGGCCATAAAGCTTATCTATGTGGTCCGCCTCTAATGATCGATGCAGCGATTACAGTGTTAGTTCAGGGGCGTTTGTTTGAAAGAGATATTCATATGGAGCGATTTTTTACCGCCGCAGATGGGCATGAAGAAAAAACACGATCAGCATTATTTAAACGTATTTAATTTGTTAACCATAAGGCATAAAAAAACCAGCAGTATTGCTGGTTTTTTTATGCCTTATGGTTAACAAACCAGTAATCGTAGATAACGATTTGCTAAGGTTGCTATTAATGTTTAATTATTTGATCAAAAAAAAGTAATTGATATTTCATGACGATTAATAACAATTGATTAAGATTTAATAACCTTATGATTTTAAAGAGTTTATTTTAATGGTGTTGATGTTTTTATAACTGGCATAAGGGTTGCTTTGTTATTTGTATAAAAATAATGATTGGTCCTATAGTTATGATGTCGATAAATACCAGTGCTGTTAAAAGTATTTTGCGGTGTGTTAAACCTCCCATTGATCTTTTTGTTAAAAGCCTCCTTGTTGTAGTTTTAGTCTTCGTTTATTTATTGATTAGTGGTTGTGAAGCTTCTTTAAATCTTGACGGTGTTTATAGTGAGCGCAAAAAAAATATCCGCCGAACAGATCAACTACAGGGCATTACCGCGAACCAATCCGTTTTTGCTGCTGTTGGTGCTGCTGGCGTTGTGCTCACTAGTAATAAATCCACGTTAGATTGGCATCGTCAGTACCTTGAAGGACGGCCTGCTTTAGTGGATATAACAGCCTGCCCCGATAATAGCCTTGTTATATTATCTATCGATAAAAATATTTGGCGTAGTATCGATAATGGTAAAACTTGGTCGGTAGTATCATTGCCGACACAAGAAGATATGATCGCTTTGGCCTGTGCTCCTGATAACAGTATTTGGGTAGCAGGTAGTTTTTCAACCATTTTATTTTCAAAAGACAACGGGAAAACATGGGTTGAAAAAACATTAAATGAAGATGCCATGCTCACATCAATTCAATTTGTTGATGCTAGCCACGCTATTGTAACTGGTGAGTTTGGTTTGGTCAGTCACAGTTCAGATGGTGGTGTTAATTGGGATGCCCCTCGCTATATACCGGATGATTTCTATGTTCAAACAGCAGTTTTCACCTCGTTTAATAACGGTTGGGTAGGTGGGTTAAACGGTAAAATATTGTATACCTCTGATAAAGGTAGTACGTGGCAATCGCAACCGACACCGACGCAATCACCTATTTATGGCTTCTATCAACTAGGTCCACGTTTATTTGCCTTTGGTGATCATGCAACGATACTTGAGTATCTTAATAATCAATGGGTAGTTCTGCCTAACCATAATCGTCCCGTTTATCTACGTGATGCTATTGCCTTAAGTGGCAATGAGTTGTTGTTTGTTGGTGGTTTTGGTTCATTATTTACTTTAAATGTACAGCGTGCTGAAACAGCACAGCTTATCAAACATTAAAGGCTTGCTGTTATGATGGAACAATCAATTAAGAAGAAAAAAGTAGTATGTTTTTTTTATAACATAGACAACATTGTATTTCGACATCCTAAAATAATATTAGGAATTATTTCTCTAATAACACTATTTTTTGCGTATCAAATACCACATGTAAAAATGTATTCTGATTTTTCAGATTTACTGCCACAAGAACATCCTTATATAGAATTACATAATGAAATCAAAGAATCTTTTGGTGGTGCTAATGTAATTACAGTGGGTGTTGAAGTCAATGATGGTGATATTTTTACTAATGAAGCACTCGCTAAGATCGACCGCATTACGTTAGCTGTTGATAGTCTTCCCGGTGTGAATCATAACCTAGTGGCCAGTGTAACACATCGAAACTCTCGAAAAGTATGGATGACACCAGAGGGTAATGTTAATTCTGAAGCTTATTACGATCCACAAGGTGATAATCTGAGTGCTTCAGAATTAACAAAATTACGTTCAGCGGTTATCGCTGACCCCCGCGTTTATGGTCCTTTAGTGTCGCCGGATATGAAAATGGCCTTAATTAAGGCGCAACTTAACGAAGGGCAACTCGATTATTTAAAAACCTTTAATAACATACAAAACATGCGTAGTAGTGAAGCCGCCGATGGAATTACCATACACGTGACAGGGCAACCGATGCTCGTGGGTTGGGCATATCAATACCTGGGGCAAATTATTGAAATATTTCTGTTTACTGCACTAATTATGCTGGCGTTGCTGATTTTTTATTTTCGCAAAGCATATGGTGTTTTAATTCCTCTTGCCGGTGTTGTCATTTCATCTATATGGGGGCTAGGGATCATCTCTCTTTTTAATTATAACCTTGATCCTCTGGGCTTAGTTATCCCATTTTTAATATCGGCAAGAGCTATGTCACATGGCATTCAAATTGTTGAGCGTTATTATCAAACGTTAGAAGTGCAGGGTGACCAGCAGCTATCTGCGCGATCTACTTTTGATCATTTATTTCGCCCGGGCAGCTTAGGTGTAGTATCAGATGCAATTGGTCTTTTATTAATAGCTATAGGTTCTATTCCGTTAAACACTAAGCTTGCACATTATGCATCACTATGGGCTTTATGCATTATTATCACTGTGTTATTGGCGATCCCTTTGTTGTTGTCTATTCTACCAAAACCAAACAATACAAAAATCAAGCACAATGTTTTTCGTGGCATTGGTGCTGTGTGTTCTAATATTATTAAAGATCAAAACGCTGCAAAAAAGGCACTCTGGATAGCTGCTTCTCTATTGGTTTCTGGTTGGTATTTCTCTTCTCTCGTTGTTATTGGTGAATCTGAGCCTGGGTCTCCTATTTTATATCAGACACATGATTACAATATTTCATCTAAAGCGGTTAATGATCGTTTTCCGGGTTCAGAAGAGCTTTATATTATTGCAGAGACTAAAGGGAAAGGTGGTATTAAGCGCCCTGAAGTTCTCGCTGCATTAAATGATTTTGAAACGCATATGATGCTTGACCCAGAGGTAGGCGGGGCTAAGGGAATCCCTGATTTAATAAAGCAAGTTAATCGGTTATTACACAATGATGACCCCCGCTGGATGCAAATTCCAGATGACCCACAGTATGTTGGTGGGCTAATGTTCACTTATATGATGTCGAGTCCTATTCCTGGTGCACTGAACGAATTTGTCGATACTGATGAACGCATTGCCAATTTAGTTTTTTACTACAAAGACCATCAGGGTGAAACTATTCGGCGGGCAATTTATACCGCTAAACAGTGGATTGCTGAAAATAATGGAAAAGTAGCGGATTTAAATATTCGGCTTGCCGGGGGCACTATTGGTGTAACCGCTGCAATGAACGAGGCCGCTTACGAGACTAATTTGCTCGTTTTACCGTTAGTTTTCTTATTGATATTTATTATGGTGATGTTTTTTTATCAATCATTAATTGCTGGTGCAATGATGTTTATGGCAATGCTTTTCGCCACTACTTTAACCTATGCTTATATGGGTATTACGGGTATGGGTATCAATATTAATACAGTGCCGATTATCGCTGTGGGTGTGGGTGTAGGTATCGATTATTCAATTTATATGATGGACCGTATTCGTACAGAAATGGCAGTGCTACAAGACTTAAATGCAGCTGTCGCTAAAGCAATGAATACAACCGGTTTAGCTATTAGCTTTACTGCAATTACATTAATCGCAGGAATTGTAATGTGGGTATTGCTTTCTGATTTACGTTTTCAATCAGATGCAGCATTACTATTAACGGTAATGGTTATTCTCAATGCTATAGCTGCAATGCTATTAGTGCCTAGCTGGATATTAGTTTTCAAACCTGCATTTATCTGTGTGAGAAGCCAAAGTAAAGCAGTGGCAGTTCCCGCTTGATAACTACAATAAATACATAAGCTTTATTAAATAATAATAACAACCTGAAGGTGCTCGTGATGAGAAAAAAAACAATAACCCTCAATACAATAGCTGCCGCTGTAGTGACAACATTTTCAATAAGTCATAGTGTTGATGTGTTTTCTAAAGAAACTGAATGGTCTGGCTTCATTGAAAATGCAACCTATGTTCGCGATAAGAAAGGGTTGTCTAAATTTCGCAATACGGCACAAGCAGAGTTTACCCGCTCAATAGAGAGCGAACGTTGGAGCAATGTTCGTATTAGCGGCGTATTACGCGGCAGTTATGATGGCGTTTATGACCTTAATGATGATGAGTTTGGGCGCGATGCACAAGAGGATTATCTCGGTGAAAACTGGCATGATAACTCGACGGTTTCATCGCAGGCATTACTACGTCCAGGTGTAGCATTTCCTTGTGAAAATGATCCTGTACTATGTAATAACCTAGATGGCTATATGGATGAAGATGAGCATGACGCTAAATTTCCTGAGTTTAATGATAGGCTTGATTTTATACGCGAACTTTACATTACTGCGGATAGAGAGCTCTCTAATGGCGATATTTTAAATATAAGTTTTGGTAAACAGCAGGTTATATGGGGTAAAACAGATTTATTTAGAGTGCTTGATGTTATTAACCCTGTAGATTATTCCCGGCATAATATTTATGATGAATTAGAAGATATTCGCATTCCACAATGGATGTTAACTGCCGAGTGGAGGATGGGGCCCAATAAAGTATTAGATGATTCGAATCTTTCTTTTATTTGGAATATTGATAAATTTAGGCCTAATAATCTGGGAACTTGCGGGCAGCCATATAAAATTATTGATGCTGGTTGTTTTTTTTCCTCTTATCTTAATTTAGGTCCGGGCATTCCCATTATTCACGACGTTGAAGATCCAGACTGGAGTCTTAAGAATACTCAAATTGGTTTTAAGTGGGAGGGTGTTTATAAAGACACGACCTTTTCATTAAATGCGTTACATTATCGCCAGCAGTTACCGTCATTGCATTTTCGAGAAAACCCCGCAGCACCTGGTACCCCATTAGCTGATGGCGTATTTGATATTCACTTTCCACGGGTCACATTACTTGGTGGGTCAGTTGATTATTATTCAATGAATATGGACGCAGTTTGGCGATTAGAAATGGCTTATACCCAAGGTGAAGAACAGCCACGAGATCTTAACGGGCATAAAGAAACAGATATGTTGCGCTATGTTATTGGTTTTGACAAAAACCTTGTCATACCTTCACTGGGAACATCCAGTGCCTTTCTTATTTCAACACAGTTATTTGGTGAACATATACTCGATCATGAGAAAGACATGCCCAATGATGAAGATAACTGGATTGCAACAGCATTAGTCAAAGGGTTTTATATGAATAACCGCCTAAGCCCACAGGTAATTATTGCTCACGATTTTGCGGCAAAGGCAACGGCAGTTGCACCGAGTATTTCCTGGACTCCTGATAACCACTGGAGCTTTAACCTTGCTCTTAATGTGAAATTTGGTGGTGATGAAAAATTCCCATGGAGTGTTTCTGCCGCCGCAGGCCAGCCTGATGTGCCGCAAGCAGAACCGTTAGCCCGTTTTTTAAACGGCCCTATTGGTGTTGCTAACCAAGAAGATGAATTGCAGTTAACAGTACGTTATGGATTTTAATATAACACTGACAAAGAAGGTAAATATAATGTTCAATAAAACACTACTATTGTTGGCAGTCAGTGCTGCTACGTCAATTGTCTCAGCCGCTGAGATACCTGAGGCAGTGATTAGCCAATCTTTCTTCCCCTACGCTGATAGCGTGCCTAAAGTAGATAATATTAATGTAGGTATGATGATCGATCAAAACAATGTTGATTCAGTAAAAGAGGTTCTTGATCCTGCTATGTATCGCTTTATTAAACAAGGTGATTATAGTATTACGGTAGGTGAAACGACAGATTTTGCTTTGCATCAATCTTATATCGATGCTACTCGGCGCTATGCCGGGGCTACAGCATTGGGTAATAATCCCGGCGAAATTACAGGGTCTGTGGCGGGCAGGCCCTTTCCTCAAGAGCCCCGCTTAGATGATCCTCGGGCAGGTGAAAAACTGGCGTTTAACTATAAATACGGATACAACTGGGGCGATTCAGCGGCAATTTACCCCTTTTACTGGAAGTACCGTAATATGGTTACTGCAAAAGTAGAGCGAACAGTTAAGATGAATTTTCATTTTTTAAATATTACCCATCGAACACAACAAGAGCCATTTCCGGCATTAACACCAAACCCATCTAATTTATTTCGCGGGTTATATGTTCAGGTGCTAGAGCCTTTTGATGTTAAAAATACACAATTATTGATTCAACGGTTCGAAGATGACCTTAAACGCGATAATGCGTATCTCTATTTGGGGTTCCAGCGAAGGGTACGGCGTCTTTCAAGTGGTCAAACAACCGATGCTTTTCTTGGATCTGATATTATGATTGAGGATTTTGAAGGTTATAATGGTCGTATCAGTGACATGACATGGACTTATAAAGGCACTAAAACACTATTGTTGCCTATGTATAACCATAATGATATGGATTTGGATACAAAAACCCACAAGGATAAAGATGGGTATCAAGTCATTAAATTTGGGGGCAAAGGTGGGTGTTTTCCCGAGATCACATGGCAGCTACGCAAAGTCTATGTTGTTGAATCCAAGCCGGTTGACGCTAACCATCCTATCAGTAAACGTGAGCACTATATTGATGCGCAAACATTTACTATTCCGCGTAATATTACCTACGATCGCAAAGGCGATATGTGGAAAAGTTGGCTAATTGGTCAAACACACCCAGATCATCACTTGCCTATTAACAAAGGCACCGGTGTTTCTGTTGATGATTCATTCTCAATGGTTGATATTCAGGCTAATCATTGTACAACGGGTCAATTTAAAGGCATTGTTGATCCAGCATTAACCCCATTAAATAAAATGACAGTACAAAACTTACGCGCTTCCGGGCGTTGATACTAACAACTATCTTGTTATGTGTGCTACACCACAGAATAATTCTTTGCGGTGTAGTGCAATAATAAGCATTGACCATTAAGTTTGCTACAAAAAATAAGGGTCTAAAAGTTTTAATCGCTATTTCTTCAATACATCCTCAACATTTCAGCTTTCAATCACAACTAAAAGTAGCAATATTTCGGTACTACTTCACTAAATTAGCATAAATTTCAGTTGATTATCTTACTAAATACCACCTGTTTTTTGGCAGGATATAATTTTTTATGACACATAAAAAATTGTTCTGACACATAAAATTTGTCTATTGTCATCTTAAGCAATTAAAAGCCAACATGTCCATAATTGCTGATAACCACAGTTTAATTTGACATTATTGTAGTGGTTATTATTTAATAGAGAAATTGTAAAGAAAAACGTCTTAAGACCGTTTATTTTTTATGTAAATGAAGGTGTATTTTAATGGCTGTAATAGCATTTGTTAATCACATTTATTAGTAAATACTATTAGGCATTGTTTTATTATTGAAAAATACGGTTGAACTTAGAAGTTAATGGCGTGCTAAATTTAGTCTGTTTAGATTCACCTATAAAATGTATGGATAATTGGTGGCTATACAAAGGGTTGTAGATAATTACATTATTGTATAGGCATATAAACGATCTATATGGAGGTAGAACAATAATGAAGCACATTGATCTATTCTATTTTTCTCTCCTTAACATCAAGGATAGTGTTATTAATAACCAATATAAAAGAGAACCATCTGAGCATATCATTGATAAAAGCGATTATTCTGAATCAAAAAAACTGAGCTATGAGTGTACTACCTGTTGTTTGTCAACGATAGTGTACTTCTTTATGTCAATGTTTGTTTAATGAGTTGTAAGGTAATAATATGTATTTTGAACCAGGTTTTCATAAAAGTACTATTTTAATTGAAGATAATTTATCCGTTGGTTTAGCGGTGAACTCTGCGTCTGTCATTGGTGTTTCGATTGGCAAACTCATAGAAAACATAACCGGTGATGACTTTAACGAAAGGGAAAAAATGGTCTACCCGGGCATGCTAACGACACCATTGCCTATATTAAAAGCATCTCAGCTTGAGTTGCTTAGTATATTTTTACAAGCCAGATCAGATGGCTTATGCATAGTAATCCCCTTTAGTAAGCTTGCTCAATCGTGTAAAACCTATAACGAATATTGTGAAAAATTATCAATAGTTGACAAAGAAAGTATAGAGAATATTGAGCTTTCAGGCGTTGGTCTTGTAGGCCCAGAGGATACTCTAGAAGAACTTACCGGTAGCCTTGAATTATATGATTAGCCAATCAGCAATACTTTTGTCAAAAAAATTATTACGGTCATTATTATCGTGACACTGTGATCTATAAGAACGTCATTCTAAAATGGTCTTGAGGATTGATATATTATCCATAAGACCAAAGTAGTTTTTATCCAGCAAATAAACTATATACTTGTTGTATCTTTCAATATCATATCTGCGGCTTTTTCAGCTATCATAATCGTGGGTGCATTAGTATTGCCCGATACAATTTCAGGCATAATTGAAGCATCGACCACACGTAAGTGAGTGATACCATGCACACGTAGCCGATCATCAACAACCGCCATATCATCATGGCCCATTTTGCACGTACTGGTGGGATGGTAAATGGTTTGGCTGTGTTGACGCGCGGCTTGCAATAATTCTTCATCACTTTGGTACTGTCGACCGGGAACATACTCATCAATAATGTGTGGTGCCAGTGCGGGTGCCTCAGCAATACGCCTTGCTGTTTTAATACCATCAATAGCGACTTGGTGATCGCGCTCATCAGATAAATAATTAGGGTGAATAGCCGGGTGCTTAAGTGGATCCCTTGATGTTATTTCTAGATAACCTCGGCTATAAGGCCGCAATTGGCATACTGATGATGTAAATGCTGAAAACTTATGTGCGCCATCACCGGGCTTATCGGCGCTCAGTGGTTGCATATGAAATTGAATATCAGGGCGTTGTACATTGATATTCGATTTCGTAAAAATAGTGACTTGGCTGGCGGCTAATGTCAAAGGCCCTGTGCGTGTTAGAATATATTGTAAACCCACAAGACCTTGTTTAAAAATATTGTTAACTTCATCGTTCAGTGTGCGCTCACTGGTTTTATAGACAAGGCGTATCTGTAAATGATCTTGAAGATTCTGGCCAACACCGGGTAAGTCCTTGACGACAGGAACCCCAACCTTATCTAATAACGCTCTAGGGCCAATACCTGAAAGCTGTAAAATTTGTGGGGAGCCTATAGCACCGGCTGATAATATAATTTCACGGTCTGCTTTAACTGTGCACTTTTTCCCCGCTTTTATATATTCAATACCGATGGCTTTTTTATTTTCAAATAATATTTTAGTGGTTTGTGCTTTTGTAAGAACAGTTAAATTAGTACGATTCTTAATGGGTTTTAAAAAGCTTTTTGCGGTGCTCCAGCGAAACCCTTTATAAGCGGTTTGCTGGAAATAACCCACCCCTTCTTGTTTTTCACCGTTGTAATCTTCATTGTAGTCGATACCAATTTGCGTGGCTGCTTTGATAAAATGATCTGCAATAGGGCGGCGCAGACGTAAATCAGATACTTTTTGCGGGCCACCAACACCGTGATAGTCATCCGCACCGCGCTCTTGATCTTCTGATTTTTTAAAATAAGGCAGAATATCTTTAAATGACCAGCCTTTGTTTCCAAGGTCGGCCCAGCGGTCGTAATCCTCTGCTTGCCCACGAACATAGAGTAGTCCATTAAGTGCGCTAGAACCCCCTAGTACTTTTCCGCGGGGCCACTGCAAACTTCGCCCCGCGATACCTGGATCAGGTTCAGTTTTATAACACCAGTCAGTCGATGGATTATGCATCGTTTTAAAATACCCGACCGGGATATGTAACCAAGGGTTAAGATCGCTCCCTCCGGCTTCTAAAAGCAGTACTCGGTGATTGGGGTTTGCAGATAACCTATTAGCCAGCACGCAGCCAGCAGAACCTGCACCAATAATAATGAAATCATAATTATGACTTGCAGTACTCATTTACAACTCCCCTTGTTGTGATCGGATAGCATTATTTAATCTAAAGCCTCTCATTTCATCAGCTTTTATTGTTTATCGTGGTAGTGATGCATAGCCTTTTTTCTGGTAATACCCTTGTCCTAGCCCGCACCGACTATAGCGTTTCGGCCCTCAGAGAATATTGCGAGGTAGCATCTAGGCTTACATACTACGACAAAAATACCATAAATATCAATTTATGAGACTAAAAATATCATTTTTTGTTATTTGGGGTTGTTTTGTTGGGGCCGTTGTGCGATAAATGACATGTTTTCCGACTTTGGCATTCAGCGATGTTTGTATCGCTAAATTTTTACGTTAAGGCGATCATTCAACACAGCAGGTCGGTACACACTACATAACCCTTTAAATAAGCTTTAAATAAGGTAGAGGGTGAGGTCGCCTATTTTTGTTAAGAAATAGTTTGAGGCTATAAGCCCCCCCTAATACATAATAAGATGAAAGGAGCGGATATAATGGTTGATAAATCCAATAAAATTTCTCGCCGAGACTTTATGAAAGTGTCAGGCCATTTCGGTATGACATCCACATTGCTGGCAGCAGGCACACTCGGTGCTGGCGCTACGTTGTCACAATTGGCAGATGCTGCGGAAAAAACTGATAAAAAACGTTATGCGATTAAACCCAAATTCGCACTGAAGTTTGGTGCATCTGGATTTAATGAAACGAATTTAAATATTCAAAAATCAGGGCAGCTTTTTTTTGCAAAAGATGTAGAAGAGCGTACTAACGGTGCCATTCGTGTAGAGTTTATCGGTAGTAATCAGATTTGTGGCCAAACTAACTGCGTAAAGAAAACACAACAAAATATTGTAGATATTTACTCAGCATCAACGCAAAATTCTGCCGGTGGTGCGCCGTATCTCAATGTGTTGGATTACGCCTATATGTTTCCATCTCGTGCGGCCCAGTACCACTTTTTTTACAGTAATAAAAGTGAAGCACTATTGCGCGAGCCTCTGCGTAAGCGACACAACTTACAGTTTTTATTTACTCACTGCGAATTGCGTGGCATTCAACTGGGTTTAAAGTGGGAAAACAAACCTACAGTCACATCTATCGATCAATTAGCGGGCACTAAAAACCGTGTTACAGGGACGCAACTGGGACGCATTGCTATGGAGTTAATGAATCTTAACCCCGTGCCAATTGCGTGGGAGGAAACTCTCGATGGTCTAAAGCAAGGTTTGATTGATGGTGCAGAAACATGGATGGGAGCTGTTGCCTACGCAGGTATGGCGCCGGTTGTTTCACAGTGTGTCGATTTGAAATTTTTCTGTGGTACCGAGCATACAGCGATGAATTTAACGACGTTTAACAAATTGGGTTCAGAGTTACAAAATGATGTTATGGAATCTGCCTATGCTGGCCAAATTTATACACAAGGTATGAATGAATCTGCACTATATGATATTGTAGGTGCGACCAACCCACAAAAGCAGGGCACAATATTTACCGACAATAATGTGCGTGTCGCGACATTATCTGATGCCGAGTTGTTAAAGGCAGAAAAAATGTGTTCGCCAGAATACAACCCAAAACCTTGGGAGCAATGGCGTGAACGTTTAAACAAATGGTCTGGTGGTCATGACACCTATAAAGAAATTTACGATATTGCACGTGAGATTCCAAAAGATACAGCAGCAGTGAATGTTGCGCCACGACGCTGGTGGAATAGTTAATTACTATTAACCGTAAAATCTGTTGTTACAGTGTAAATAGCGGACATCTATACTGTAATAACAGCTTATTAATGATAATAAAAACAATAAAGATATATCGATAAAGGGTTAGCTATGGCACTTTTCAAAGCTCTTTTACAATGGCTCAATCACAACACAGAAAAAGTAATTATTTTAATCACATATTCAACAATGGCAGGCATTATATTTGTTGAGGTGGTGCGCCGCTTTTTGTTTAAAGAACAGGTTGCCTGGAGTACAACTGTTCCTGTTTTATTGTTTTTGTGGGTCACATGGTTTGGTGCTTCTTACAATATTCGCAAGCGAACTCACCTGGCGTTAACTGAGGTGAGAATGCGTATGCCTTATAACTTTCAATTTGCATGCTTGATGTTAGATGCCGTTTTGTGGATTGTTTTTGCAGGTATTGTCATTTTCTTTACCTATGAACAAACGTGGTTGGCCTATGATAATTTTGCCATTGTTGGTGGTACAGATAATGTGATGGAATGGTGGTTTTATTTGGCGACGCCACTAGCGTGGAGCTTAATTATTATTCGTGTCTTACAAAACGCAGTAATAGATGTTCAGCGCTATAAAAAGCGTGAACCATTTACTTTACAAGCATCGTTGATGGATTAGGGGGAAGTATGGATAACGGAACACTTATAGCACTTATTTCATTGGGCGTAACCGTATTGTTTATTCTCGGTGTGCCTATTTTTCTTGTGATTGGTTTTTGGGTTGTTGGTTGCAGCCTTGTGATTGATTTTACCTTGGCAAACATCGGTGTGACCCTATTTGAAGGGCTTAGCTTTTTTGGTCTGCTGGCATTGCCATTATTTATTATGACCGGTGATTTGATCAACGCGGCAGGTATTGCAAAGCGAATGTCTGACTTTGCGTATTCAGTGCTAGGCTGGTTGCGTGGTGGTCTGGGCATGGCGACGATTGGCGCCTGTGGTATGTTTGCGGCCATTTCAGGCTCCAATGCGGGTACCACAGCAACGATTGGCTCGATTATGCAGCCTGAAATGTCTAAAAATGGCTATGATCCTCGTTTTGCTGCCGCAACAGCCGCCGCCGGTGGAACTGTGGGCATTATTATCCCGCCAAGCATTATCTTTATTGTCTATGGCTTTTTACTTAACCTGCCGATTAGTGACCTTTTTATCGGTGGTATGCTACCTGGGCTCTTGATGGTAATCGCTATGCAGGGTGCTTGTTACTATATGTGCAAACGCAATGGCTGGGGTGATTTAATCGCCTTTGAGCCTAAAAAGATTATGCGTTTGGGCCTTAAAGCCTATTTAGGCTTTATTGCAATTGGCATTGTAGTGTATGGCATCTATTCGGGTACCTTTTCACCCACTGAAGCAGCCGGTGTCACTGTTGGCTTTTGCCTTATTGCCGGTGTGCTCATTACCCGTGAAATTAAAATAAGCCGCCTACCGGATATTCTGCTGCGTTCAGGGCAAATTACCGGCATGTTAGCTCCTCTCATCGCCGTGTCGGTTGTTATGCAGCAAATCCTCTCACTATTGGGGGCAGGTGAGGTAGTCAACGGCTGGATGGCTAACCTCGGTGAGCCAGAGTTTGTATTGCTCGCGTGTATGTTTTTGGTATTAGCAGCAGGTACAGTGCTTGAAAGCTTACCTAATACTATCATCTTGGCTCCAATTCTGGCCCCAATCGCGTATAATGCAGGCGTCGATCCGATCCATTTTGCAGTGATCTTTTTAGTCGGCGATGCTATTGGCTTTATTACACCGCCCTACGGGCTGAATTTGTATGTTGCCAGTGGTATTACCGGGATACCTTATTTCACGATTGTGCGTTATGTATTGCCTTACTTACTATCTTTGATGGTAGCGTGGATGATCATTGCATTTTGGCCACCGTTATCGACCATCCTGCTTCAATTTGGCGGGAGTTAACCGACGAAACGTAACCAACTCTATAGTGAGTGAATGACAACGGATAAACAACCTACTATTTTACGTGGTTTGACGGTGTTGGAGAAAGTAGTACAAGCCCAACGCCCGATCTCAGCAACCGAGCTCATCGATGAGCTCGACCTGCCCAAACCAACGGTCAACCGCATTCTCCAGCAACTAGAAGAAGAGGGGCTATTACAGCGCGAGCCTATTAATAAGCGCTATATACCCGGTGTGCGCACATGGGATATGGCGCTAGGTATTGTGTCTCACAAAACCTTGGGTGCACCTAGGCATGCGATACTAAGAGCACTCTCGGAAGAAATAGGTGAAACCTGTAATTGCACTATTCTCGATCGGGACCACACGATTTACTTTGATCGGGTAGAGGCGAACTGGCCCTATCGTATTCAGCTTCCTATCGGCTCTCAATTGCCACTGCACTGTACTGCAAGTGGCAAGTTATTTCTTGCGCATATGACAACTCGCCAGCGTCGACGCTTTATTACAGCGGCACCCCTAAAGAGCTATACCCACAGTACGATTACTGACCCAGATCACCTAATGGGCGAGCTAAAGCGTATTGAGTCAGATGATGTGGGGGTTGATAATGAAGAGTTTATGGTGGGTATGGTCGCCATTGCTGTGCCTGTATGTAACGAGGCCGGTAATATTTGTTTTACCTTAGCGGTACACGCCCCTAAAATTCGCAAATCACTGGATGCGTTGCGCGAATATATACCCCAGCTACAGCGCGCAGCCTCTGCAATAGCCCTCACCTACAGTGGTGCTGACACAGAAGATACCTATTCGAGCGCGTAGAGTTTTATCGGGCGAGCTTGTGTCGTTACATTTTTTGTGCAGCGCTTATGGAGTCGTTCGTATAGCTGTAGCGATGTTATCGATGATAAGAAGCTGATTCGACGGGGGTTTTGTCCCTATAGATAAAAAGCGCATATGTTTATAGCTTTTCACGGTATAAGCATATGACATTATATTACATCTCACATTAAAAAACTGTTGTTATACTCCTCCTACTACGTGGCAATACAGCCTGTAAGCCTGCTTGGTTAAACGCGTTAAAGGGGATACATCATGGCAACAGTTCAAGTGCAAACAGCGGCGAATAGCCCACTGTCTGTAGCACATAAAAAAGTTACTTCTACGGTAAAAATGGCCGTATCTGCACCTAAAGCAAACGCGAATAGTGCGGTAAAATCATCGCAATCACCGTATGACTTTGTTGGTATCGCAGGTTGATTATTCGCCTGTGATTACATTTTTTCAGTCTCTGGGTATATCTCTATAACCGGTCTATTGCCGCTTCCTTGTTTTTTTGCCTGCACCCTCAATGGCGCTCATGTGCGCTGTGTTTGTTAAACGACACACTCAATAAACCTTAGCGGTATTATTAATAAGTAAAACCTACATATCACTCTGGAAGCATAAGCTGCCTACAACTGGTTCTATTGCCACACCCACAATTCTATTAGTCTATCCAGACAGTTAAATTGCTATTTTGGCTTGCTGCCAATAGTGGTTTATAACCCTATTTAGCTGCTCACTCGTGTTGTAACCAGTCGTTAGGAGATAGACTATGAACCATGACCTGAATGCGGTTGACCTTGCCGATGTAATTGAAGCCGATCGTGCTAATGTATGGCACCATCTGTCCCAACATAAAATGCTTGAAACCAACGACCCACTGGTTATTGTAAAAGGCGAGGGCATGCATTTATATGATGCAACAGGTAAACAGCACCTCGATGCTGTGTCTGGCGGCTTGTGGACGGTTAATGTGGGTTATGGCCGAGAGCGCATTGCCAAGGCAGTGTATGACCAACTAGTAGAAATGAATTATTTTGCATTGACTGCCGGCAATATTCCCGCCGCTCAATTTGCTGAAAAACTGATCGAAAAAATGCCGGGAATGAGCCGGGTTTACTATTCAAACTCTGGCTCTGAGGCCAATGAAAAAGCCTATAAAATAGTGCGCCAGATTGCGCAGAAAAAATACGACGGCAAAAAATATAAAGTACTATACCGCGAGCGTGACTATCACGGCACGACTATTACAGCGCTAAGCTCAACTGGGCAATTTGAGCGCAAAAATCAATATGGCCCATTTACACCGGGCTTTGTCGAGTTTCCCCACTGTTGTGAATACCGCTCTCAGTTTGGCGATGTGACCGACTATGGTGTGCGCGCCGCCAAAGAAATGGAGCGCGTTATTTTAGATGAGGGCCCCGACAGCATTGGCGCGGTAGTGCTGGAGCCTATTACTGCGGGCGGTGGTGTTATTACCCCTCCTGAAGGTTACTGGGAAACCATTCAAGAGATCTGCAAAAAGTACGATATTTTATTGCATATTGATGAAGTAGTGTGCGGTCTTGGTCGCACCGGCAAATGGTTTGGCTACCAGCACTATGGCATTCAACCTGATATTGTCACTATGGCGAAGGGCGTTGCTTCCGGTTACGCTGCTATTTCATGTACGGTAACGACTGAGAATGTTTTTAATGCCTTTAAAGACGACCCCTCTGATCGCATGGGTTATTTTCGCGATGTGTCGACATTTGGTGGTTGCACCGCAGGCCCAGCGGCGGCGCTTGAGAATATGAGAATCATCGAGGAAGAAAACCTACTTGAAAATGCAACCGTAGTGGGTGAGTATTTATTAGCTCGTCTACATGAGTTAAAAGACAAGTATGAGATTATCGGTGATGTTCGCGGTAAGGGTTTGTTTGCCGGGTTTGAGTTGGTAAAAGACCGACAAACAAAAGAGCCGTGTGATGAGAGCTTATCAATAGCGATTGCAGCCGATTGTATGGCCCAAGGGGTGATCATTGGGCGCACAAATCGCAGCTTTGAAAAATACAATAACACCATTGCTTTAAGCCCTGCATTAATTGTCACTAACGATCAAATCGATGAAATTGTTACGGCGCTCGATAATGCCCTGGCAAAACTCACATAAAAAAGCGTACGTAATAATAAAAAAGTATTTTCTCTAGCCTCCAGCTCACCGTGTGAGAGGGAGGTTTAGCAAAAGAATTACAATACACTAGCATACGCTATAACAGCGTACTTTATTCTATAAGTAGTCGATATGAAACCACTTGATGCTAATGCACCTAAGCAGCACCTGCCTGTATTTGAAGATCACGATAATCAGGAAATTAAATACACAACCTGTTACATGTGTGCTTGCCGTTGTGGCATTAAGGTAACAGTCGAAGATAATAAAATCCGCTTTATTCAAGGTAACCCCAACCACCCTATTAATAAAGGTGTGCTGTGTGCCAAAGGTAACTCGGGCATTATGAAACAATATTCACCAGCCAAGTTAAGCGCTCCTTTATTGCGCAAACCTGGTACTGAGCGAGGGGCGGGTGAATTTGAAGAAATCTCTTGGGATCAAGCGCTAGGCATACTGGAAAAGCGCTTGCGCAATATTCGGCAAACAGATCCTAAAAAACTGGCCTATTTTACTGGGCGTGATCAAATGCAAGCCTTAACCGGTATGTGGGCCAGTCAGTTTGGCACGATTAACTGGGCTGCTCACGGTGGTTTTTGTTCCGTTAACATGGCCGCCGGTGGTTTATATACCATGGGGCATGCTTTTTGGGAATTTGGCGATCCCGACTGGGATAATACCAAGTACTTTATGATGTGGGGGGGTGCAGAAGACCACAGCTCTAATCCGATTAAACTAGGATTAAAAAAACTCAAAGAGCGCGGCGCAAAATTTGTTGCGATAAACCCTGTGCGTACAGGCTACCAAGCGATCGCCGATGAGTGGGTCGCTATTCGCCCTGGCACTGATGGCATACTGGCGTTATCAATGGTGCATGTACTGTTAAAACACCAATTGGTTGATGAAGAATTTTTAATTCGCTACACCAATAGCGCGCAACTGGTGGTTAATACACCAAACCAAAAAGGTGATGGCTTATTTTATCGGGGTGATGAAGGGGGGCAGCCCCAAGTGTGGGATCTGACTACAGAGGCCTTTGTCGATGCCAATCAGCCCGATATTACCCCAGCGTTATTTGGTGAGTATACGACACCTGATGGCACACCTTTGCGTACCGCTATGAGCATCTTACTTGACAAATATCTGGATGAGCAATACGCACCAGAGAACGCGGCTAAAGAGTGTGGCGTTAGCGCTGATGATATCGAGCGCATGGCACTGGAAATGGCCCATGTTGCGTTTAAAGAATCAATTACCATCGATGTAGAATGGACCGATTGGGCCGGGCGTAAGCAGACACAGTTTATTGGGCGACCCGTATCGATGCATGCCATGCGTGGCATCTCTGCCCACTCTAATGGGTTTCAGGCCTGCCGCGCTATTCATTTATTGCAAATATTATTAGGCACTATCGACTGCCCCGGTGGCCATTTGGCAAAGCCACCTTTTCCGAAACACATTCCACCGGGAATTAAACCTGCGAAAGCGATGGCGCCAAACACACCGCTAACATCGCCGCCACTAGGATTCCCTACGTGCCCTGAAGATCTCGTTATTGATGCCGATGGCAACCCACTGCGTATTGATAAAGCCTACAGCTGGGATGCACCTATTTCATGTCATGGATTGATGCATATGGTGATTAGCAATGCCGTTAAAGGTGACCCGTATAAAATAGATACACTGATGTTATTCATGGCCAATATGGCATGGAACTCAAGTATGAATACCGCGCAAACCATGGAAATGCTCTGCGCGAAAGAAGACGATGGGGAATATAAAATCCCTTTCATCGTGTGCTCTGATGCCTTTAATTCTGAAATGGTCGCCTATTCTGATTTAGTACTGCCTGATACAACCTACCTTGAGCGCTACGATACCATCTCGATGTTGGATCGGCCTATCTCGGAGCCACACGCCGCGTGCGATTCTGTCCGTATCCCTGTCGTAGCACCTGATCGCGATGTGATGTCCTGGCAAGAAGTGATGGTTGAAATGGCGGGGCGTTTAGGGTTTCCGGCGTTTGTCGATGACAGCGGCCAACGTAAATATAATGACTACAAAGATTTTATTATCAATTTCGAAAAAGCACCTGGCATTGGTTTTCTTGCAGGCTATCGCGGTAAAGAGGGGAATCAATCACTGCGTGGTGAACCCAATCCAAAGCAGTGGGAAGCCTACGAAGACAATCAAGGTTTTTTCGAGTTTCAGCTGGATATGAATCAGCGTTACATGCGCCATGCCAATCGTGATTATCTAACACTGGCGAAAGAGGCCGGTTGGGTTGGCTCAACAGAGCAAATAGTGATTGAGGTTTACTCTGAAAAACTACAGACCTTTCGCTTAGCCGGCCAAGGGCTTTACGATGGCCCCATGCCAACACAAGCCCATCACAAAGAGCGGTTGGCGACGTACTTTGATCCATTGCCCATTTATTACATGCCGTTAGAAGAGCAGCGCATTGACCGCGATGAGTACCCTTATCACGCAGTGAACCAGCGCCCCATGTTTATGTACCACAGTTGGGATAGTCAAAATGCTTGGCTGCGTCAAATCATGTCGCAAAACTATTTATTTATGAACCGGATTGCCGCGCAGCGCGATGGTATTAAGGATTTATCCTGGGTATGGGTTGAATCACATAACGGCAAAATTCGTGCTCAAGTAAAATTGATGGAGGGTACAAATGAGCAAACCGTGTGGACATGGAATGCGATTGCAAAACGCGGTGGTGCCTGGGGGTTATCCAGTGATGCCAACGAGGCAACCGATGGATTTTTAATGAACCACCTCATTTCAGAACTGCTGCCTGCCAAAGGCGATAAGACTGACCGGGTGACTAATTCAGATCCCGTAACCGGGCAGGCAGCCTGGTATGATTTACGCGTAAAAATTACACCAGCAGCACCGGGTGAAACCGGCAGCTGGCCACAATTTGGCGCACTAAAATCTCAGCCTAATGCAAAAAAATCACCGGATATGTTGACCTACAGCAGCCATAAGAATGTTAATTTATTGCGTTCGCTAGCGGATATATTTACACGGGGCGAAAAATAAGCGCCGATGGAGACATAACACCATGAAACTAGGTTTAGTGATCGACCTCGATACCTGCGTAGGTTGCCACGGCTGTGCAACAGCCTGTAAACAGTGGAATACCTCTGGCACTATCGGCCCTTTGTCAGATAAAGACCCTTATGGTAAAGACCCTAACGGTAGCTGGCTCAATAGAATTCGCACCTACGAAGTTGATGACGCGCCTAACAGTAAAACCGTGCATATGCCGATGTCATGTATGCACTGTGAAGAGGCGGCCTGTGTCACTGTTTGTCCTACTGGTGCATCCTATAAACGCGCAGAAGATGGTATCGTTTTAGTGGATCAAGATAAATGCATGGGGTGTAACCTGTGTTCTTGGGCGTGCCCTTATGGCGCACGTGAACTGGACCCTAACGAAGGGACTATGAAGAAATGTACCTTGTGTGTTGATCGCATCTACGATGAAAAACTACCCGAAGATGAACGTAAACCTGCCTGTGTGTTGACCTGCCCAACCAAATCTCGCGTGTTTGGTGATTTTGATGATCCCGATTCTGAGGTCAGTCAATTAGTGCGTGAGCGAGCCGGTAAACAACTCATGCCTGAACTGGGTTATAACCCAGTAAACACCTATTTACCACCGCGCAATAAACCGATAGTAGAAGTACAAGAGGTTACATCACTACCCGAGAGCCTCAAACAATGGGTTAACAAATTAATTGCTCGCTAGAGCCGCAAGACAACATCGACGGAGATAAAATATGCATCCGGCTTTTTCAGTGTTAGTGTTTACCGTTATGTCTGGTGCAGGCTACGGGTTAGTCACACTCTTAATCATTGCGCATCTCAGTGGCTTTACATCACTGCAATCAACTAATGTACTGCTAAGCGGTACTATTTTAGCTGTCGTATTGATTACCGGCGGCTTGTTGTCATCCACATTACACTTAGCAAACCCTAAGAATGCGTGGCGATCGTTCAGCCGTTTTAAAACATCCTGGCTATCTCGCGAGGCGGTGTTTGCCGTATTATTTTATCCGTTCATTTTACTGTACTTGATTGGTATATGGTCTCAAGGTAGCGATATAAGCGGTGTATTTTTATTTTGCGGTGTATTAGCCGCAATACTGGCAATGGTCACCTTATTTTGTACCAGTATGATCTATGCAAGCTTAAAAACAATAAGGCAGTGGCACTCTTCACTGACCCCGGTTAACTATCTAATCCTAGGGTTGATGTCAGGCTCACTGTTACTGATGAGTGTTTTGTCCATTAGCGCAGGCAAGATTCCACAAGAGCTGCGTAATATTACTCTGGCGATGCTAGCACTTGGTGCGCTGGTAAAAATTATTTATCTATTCTGGATTGGTAAGCCAACAGGCAGCACAATAAATACCGCCACGGGCTTCACACAAGCAAGCGTACGCCTGTTTGATCAGGGCCATACAGCAAACAGTTTTCTCAATGATGAATTTGGCTATACAGTTGCCGCAAATAAACTACTGTGTTTACGTGCACTAATGTTAGTGATTGCTTTTATTATCCCTTTTTTATTGATGTTAATGGCTGATAAATGGCTCATTACTCTTGCCGCCTTGTTAGCCGTTGCGGGTTTATTAATCGAACGCTGGTTATTTTTTGCTGAGGCCCGGCATGTTGTGCGCCTGTATCACGGTGATCAACGCACATAAATAGCCGTGTGGCGCTGATGACAACGATGGGGCTCTATGAGTGTTTGAGTTGTCGCGCCAATTGATATACCAACGTGATAAGATAAGCCATCATTTGTATTTATTGGCTGTGATAGCCCACAAGAGTTGTTATTGAGATAATGAAAGCGCCACTGCCCAAAGCCCATCGTGAGACGCTGCACAAGCTATTCCCCTTTCTTGTGTGGATTCGCTCAGTCACTGGCGAGACACTGTATGCTGATTTAATAGCAGGTTTAACCGGCGCTGTTATTGTTTTGCCTCAAGGTATAGCGTATGCCCTGATCGCGGGTCTACCCCCTGAGTATGGTCTCTATACCGCGATTATTACACCGATTATCGCGGGCCTTTTTGGCTCATCACTGCACCTTATCTCTGGCCCGACAGCCGCTATATCTATTGTGGTATTAAGTGTAACCAGCGGTGTGGCTGAAATAGGTAGCCCCGAATTTATATCACTGGCTCTGACTATCACACTGCTAGCCGGTGCTATTCAATTTGCTTTTGGGTTAGCACGCTTTGGTGCGTTGGTTAATTTTATCTCCCATACCGTTGTACTTGGGTTTACTGCCGGGGCTGCGGTATTAATCGCAACTAGCCAAATTAAATATATTTGGGATCTACCCGTTGCTAAAGGTAGTTCATTTGTCAATACATGGATCAGCTTACTAAAACAGATCGACGATATCAGCCTGTTGGCCTTTGCCACCGCATTGGTCACACTGCTTACTACGGTGCTGTTGAAAAAAATCAACGCTAAATTACCGCATATGTTATTGGGTATGATAAGCGGCAGCCTTTTTTGTTGGCTACTTGATGGCCACCATAAAGGCATTGCCCTTATCGGTGAGTTACCGGGTAACTTACCGGCATTAGCTGCACCTGAGCTATCACTGGATCTATTCAGTACATTATTACCCGGTGCTTTTGCTATAGCATTACTGGGGTTAGTTGAAGCGGTGTCGATCGCGCGTGCCATCTCTATTCGCTCGGGCCAGCGTATTGATGGTAACCAAGAGTTTGTTGGTCAAGGGCTGTCAAATATAGTAGGCAGTTTTTTCTCGTGTTATGCAGGCTCCGGGTCATTCACTCGTTCAGGGGCCAACTATGACTCCGGCGCAAAAACACCACTGGCGGCTATTTTTGCTGCGGCATTTGTCGTGTTAATGCTACTGTTGATTCCCGGAGTTACCACCTATTTGCCACTGCCTGTTATGGGGGGGGCTATTTTACTGATCGCTTGGAACCTAATTGACATTCACCATATCACCCAAATTTTTCACAGCGACAAACGCGAAGCGACTATCTTATTGGTGACCTTTTTCTCTACCTTATTGATTGAACTTGAATTTGCCATTTATGCCGGTGTTATGCTGTCATTAATCCTGTATTTACGTCGCACTTCAAAACCAACGCTAATGGAAGTCGCCCCTAAGTTTTTAGGCTCAGCTACAGAGCTGCGCAGCAGTACACGCTCTAATCTTAAAGAGTGCCCTCAAGTTAAAATGATTCGTATTGATGGCTCTGTCTTTTTTGGGGCGGTGGATCATATACAAAAGCAAATAGAGGTATTGTGTAAGGGAGAGCAGGTCGTGTATCTTATACTGTATTGCCCGGCCATTAATTTTATTGATATTGCCGGTGCTGATATGCTGTTACATGAAGGTAAGCGCTTGAAACGGCTCGGTGGTCAGCTTAGCTTTTGTGGTATGAAAAACACGGTGAAAGATGAATTGCAGGCCATTGGTTATCTGGAGAAACTTGGGCCTGAAAGTTTTTATTCAATGCCTGATGATGTACTCAATGAGCTTATACCTCAGCTCAATAAAACCAAGTGCCACCAGTGTGACCGGCGGGTTTTCACCCAGTGCCCAGGAAAAGAACAATAACGAATAAGCCCCGCTCAAATACTGCATGATTGTCAAATTTTATTAATAAAATGACACTTAGCGTCTCATTTTCTGTTATATTGGGTAAATAATAACGATGGTCTGAGATTACTGTAAGAATAAGTGACGCTATATTGCTCGACCCTTATCTTAATGGCTAACTCGGCTAATTACACTAGTGCTAACTGTTATAGGTAGGGTGCGGCTGGCCTATGTCTATTTACCAATTATTTCATCTCAACCCCGATAGCGACTTGAGTTTGCAGAAACAAATTCGAGAGCAGGTCGTTATTGCGATTAACAATGGTCAGATCCCGCTGGATAAACCACTGACCTCTAGTCGCAACTTATCAAAGCAGCTTAATGTGGCGAGAAATACCGTTATTCTGGCTTACGATAGACTGCTCAATGACGGCTATCTTATCTCGCGCCAGCGCAGAGGTTACTTTGTTAACCCTGATATTTTAAAAGGGCAGGTTAGTCCTGATAACTATACCGCCCCCGTTGCCACTGAGGGTACTATAGCGTGGTCTGAGCGCTTTAAAATTATGCCTACAAACCAGACCAATATCAGTAAGCCATCAAACTGGCGAACATACCCTTACCCCTTTATTTACGGGCAGCTAGACTACGATTTATTTCCCACCAATAATTGGCGAGAGTGTTGTCGCGATGCGGTCAGTGTGCGCGCTATTAAAGACTGGACGATTGATCACTTTGATCACGATGACCCCATGTTGATTGAGCAGATACATAAGCGACTACTGCCACGGCGCGGTGTTTGGGTCGAGCCAGAGCAAATACTAATTACCGTTGGTGCACAACATGCACTGTATTTACTATCGCGACTATTATTGGATAAAAACAGTGTTATGGGGCTAGAAAACCCAGGCTACGTGGACATTCGCAATATCGCATCACTCAGTGAGGCATTATTGCGCCCGCTAGAGATTGATGACCAAGGGTTAGTCGTCAACCAAGATATTGATGATTGCGATTATATTTATGTCACACCAAGTCACCAGTCGCCCACGACCGTGACTATGCCAATTGAGCGGCGCTACGAGCTGTTAAAGCGGGCTGAGGACAAAAATATCGTGCTTATTGAAGACGATTATGAAAGCGAGATTAAATACGATACCAACCCGCTGCCGGCACTAAAAAGTTTGGATAGTAATGACCGTGTTATTTATCTCGGCAGTTTATCAAAAACCTTAGCGCCGGGTTTGCGCATTGGCTATATGGTAGGCCCTGTCACTTTAATCCAAGAGTTGCGGGCACTTCGCCGCTTAATGTTAAGGCACCCAGCGGCTAATAATCAGCGCTCAGTCGCTTTATTTTTGGCCCGTGGTTATCACGATACCCTCGTGCGCCATTTAGTTCACACCTATAAAGAGCGTTGCGAGACAATGAAAACGGCACTGGATCGCTATTTGCCAGAGGCATCACCCTTGCCGGTCAATGGTGGTTCTTCCTATTGGGTGCGTGGCCCGAGCAACCTAGACTCACGAGAATTAAAAGCGCGTGCGGCCGATATGGGGATTTTAATCGAGCCTGGTGATATTCACTTTTTATCCGATCACCCTCCGCTGAATTTTTTCAGGCTTGGGTTTTCAGCGATAGCCAACGAGAAGATTGAGCCCGGCATTGAAAAACTGGCCAATATTATCCATAAACTTACCGAAATACATTGATTGGGGTATCGCTAATTTAATTTCACATAAGTATTGAAAGGCTACTTCCTATTTGCTACTACGATCTATCACAATATTACTATTTTTTATATTTTTAATACTAATAAATGTACCATTACCTGTTACCATTGTATTACTATTATCAATAGTAACAATATTTGTAGATGTAGAGTTTCCGCTCTGGGTAGTGTTCATGTTAATTTGATGAGGCTGGACATTACTTATATTTGCAAAATGAGTTGGGATGCTATCAATGTTTAAAAAATAGAGCATAAGGGCAATTATCGAACAAACTGAGCCCCATAATGTGATTTTGTCAATCATATTTAATTCCCTTATTATTTTGGGTGTGTTATCTATAGAGGGTCATTATCAATCTTACAGCGTATAAATTCAAAGCCAGTTAGATGGTTTTTTTCAATTAAGCCTTTTAAAATATTACCTCTTGACAACAAATTCCACGGTGATTCAGGAAACGTAAAAATAGTATCTGCCGGTATATCTTGACCGCTGAAAACTGCTCTCATTAATGCGCCTTTAGAACCATTCCTTCTTGTTCTAAATTCACTTTTGTCTCTATTAAGAGCAGACTTAATAGAGTTAATAACATTAATTAAATACCAAGTTTCACTGCTTTCTATAATATTAACAGGCAAAAATTCTAACTGGTCTTTTAATTCCACAATTAGGATATTTTTTACTTTCTCATTAACAACTAGATTAACACCTATATCAAAAACGTAAAGAGCATCATTAAATATCAATGATTCAGCTTTTCGTCCAGACTCTAAGTTTAACTTAAGATTTATAGGGTTCCATTTATTTAATTGAGTTCCTGCAAATAAAAATTCATCAAATCTCTCCAAATCTCTATCTAAAAGAAGGCTAGCGATATTTTCACCTGTCTTTGCTGTAATCTGGTATACACTCATACTATTTCACCACCCAAACCTTTTTTACCATAAAGCGGAAAAACTCCCTGCTTCAAATCATTTGCTATTTCTGCGAGCACATCTTCTATATCCTCTTTAGATACATCAGGTAATATCGCTTCGGCCTTTAATAGTTCGTTGATATTAATATAATAATCCTCGGTATGTACAACCGAATGGGCATAGGATTCCGGCATATCTTTATGAGGCAAATACTTGTTAAAGCCAGCCGCCACCGCAAGAACGGTTTCTAAGCTGCCTATGCGGCAGTAAACGGGCCGCCGCCTGGGGCGCGGGTGCCGCAGCATTTCTAAGCTGCCTATGCGGCAGTAAACGTTCTCCAAGTTGGGATTTTTGTGCTTCAGTTTTTCTAAGCTGCCTATGCGGCAGTAAACGTTCACATTGTAGACAGTGGTTGCTTGACGGTTTTCTAAGCTGCCTATGCGGCAGTAAACGTTTAGTCATATCGTGGACCATCTTAATTTTATTTCTAAGCTGCCTATGCGGCAGTAAACGCCAGGCTTAATACCTCGGTCGAGGGGTGTTCGTTTCTAAGCTGCCTATGCGGCAGTAAACTTCTTTCCAGCCTAATGAAAATAATTCAGTTGTTTCTAAGCTGCCTATGCGGCAGTAAACTAGTTTACTACACACCCTTATAAACGCTTAGCTTTCTAAGCTGCCTATGCGGCAGTAAACTTGGCCTAAAACTGTTGAAGAAGCTTTTGATCTTTCTAAGCTGCCTATGCGGCAGTAAACAGTTTGGTTCGGTGGAAATTATCCAACAACTATTTCTAAGCTGCCTATGCGGCAGTAAACTCGCAGGCAATGAGCGGGCAACCTGGGATATTTTTCTAAGCTGCCTATGCGGCAGTAAACTTAGGTTGAGGATTGTTGTCGCTAGGTAGATCTTTCTAAGCTGCCTATGCGGCAGTAAACTTTCCAGCGAAGGCGTATTTGACCCATCACTATTTCTAAGCTGCCTATGCGGCAGTAAACGGTTTTTGGTGCGCGGTGGCAGCGGGTAGCCGTTTCTAAGCTGCCTATGCGGCAGTAAACAGGAGTATAACGAACAAAAAAATAATGGCAACAAGCACTTAGTGCATAATTAACCCAAATACCCATTATTTTTAGACTGTTTATAACACTTTGATTTTGTTGAATTTTTAGAAAGTGCGCTAGACATTGGTTTTTTTGGGTATCGGCCGGTTGTTGCTATGCTCTCTCTATTTACAAGGTATCATGTCGCTCTGGAATACCGGGGGCGGTATATTTTATACACTACCCAACAACCACTCTTTAAATAATCGAGAGGCGGCCGAGAGTGTTTTATCGCGTTGGTAACATAGATAATAACTGCCCTCGGTATCAATACTATCGACAAAAGGCGCGACTAGCTGCTCGGCCAATAGCCCTTGTTGCATTAATTCATCATACATTAAACACACTCCCGCACCATTTGCCGCTATGGTCGCCGCTGTGGCATGGCTATCCATCGATTGGCGCGTTTGCAAGGTGCTGGTATCTAGGCCCATATGTTCAAACCAGTGATCCCAGCCCTGTGGCGTACCGACAACATCCAATAGCGGCAGTGTTGCTAAATCCGCAGGTTCTCTAATGCGCTTGGCATTGTCAGCCGTACAGTAGGGGCGCAGTTTAGGTGTAATCAGTGCAAATGATTCTAAACCCGGCCAAGACCCCGAGCCGTAGCGTATTTCAAGGGTTGCGGTTGAAATATCAAAATCAGTTGCCCAGTTAGTGCCCCTTTGGCGCACGGTAATTTGCGGATAAATAGCCGAAAACTGGCCCAGTCGAGGCGCCAGCCAAAGAATAGCAAAGGCGGTATTAATATTGATATCAACGACGGCTTCATCCATCGGTGTAAAAATCTGTGCCGCCCCGGTATTGAGCTGGTGTAGTGAACTATTAACCAAGGGCAAAAAGGCACGCCCGGCATCGGTCAAGCGAAGGCTGCGATTAGCGCGCACGAATAATCGTTGGTCCAGCCGTTCTTCTAGTAGTTGTATTTGCTGACTAACCGCAGATTGGCTCATATTGAGCTCTTGTGCTGTTAGCGTAAAGCTAAGGTGTTGGCCTGCACAGGCAAAGGTGCGCAGCCAGTTGAGTTGGATATTGTTAGTTAATAACTTTTTCATAAGCTTTACTTATTTATTTTTTGTTAATTTATCGTTTGTTAGGGGTCGATTAACTAAATATCATTAAATTAGAAACCTTTCAATGGTTTTGTGATGTAGGTGAGTTGAACGTCATCATTCTGTGTTGTCGTTGATCAATACCCATTAAAGAGGCATTTCTTTGCCAGCGCGAGTAAGCCTGATGCACTGACAGATAATGAATAATAATACCCAAGTGGTATCCCACGAATATTGGCAGGTAATACATGATGAAAAATAAAACGGATGTACTGATCATTGGGGGTGGAATTGCGGGTGTGAGTACACTCTACCATCTCACTAAGATGGGGTGGAGTAATGTGATGTTAACCGAGAAGTTAGAGTTAACATCGGGCTCGACCTGGCATGCGGCGGGTAACTTACCGCACTTTAGCAACAGCTATAACGTGATGAAATTGCAGCAGTACAGTATTGATCTGTACGCGCGCCTGCAAGCAGAAACCGGGCACGCTGTAGATCATCACCCTACGGGTGCTGTGCGCCTTGCTCATACACAAGACCGTATGGATGAGTTTGAGCGTGTAGTGGCTATGTCAGATCTTGCTGGCCTCAATCTTGAGATGATTGATACTGATCGCCTAAAAGAGTTGTACCCCTTTCTCGATACTAAGGGCTTGCTAGGTGGGCTGTGGGACCCGGCAGATGGCCATATAGATCCCACTAGTGTCACCAATGCGATGGCCGCTGGTGCACGTGCAGGTGGTGCGACTATTGTGCGCAATAACCCTGTTGATGCCATTGAACAGCTCCCTAATGGTCGCTGGCGTGTCAGCACAAAAGAAGGCGAGATTGATGCGGGTATTATCGTCAATGCCGCTGGCTTTCGTGCAAATGAGGTGGCAGGTATGGTGGGGCATCATCTACCTATGATCTCTATGGAACACCAATTTATCGTCACCGATAATATTGCCGAACTACAAGAGCGCAACACCATGCTACCGATGCTGCGCGACCCCGATGTGTCTTATTATCTTCGCCAAGAAGGGCACGGCTTTATTCTTGGCCCTTACGAGAAAGGTGGTGTGCCTTGGGCGGTGGGTGGGGTGCCTAAAGAGTTTGGCCAAGAGTTGCTGCACCCGGATTTAGAGCGTATAGAAGATATTATGTGTACTGCCATGGAGCAGGTCGAACTCATTACTAAAGCCGGTATTAAAACCGTGGTTAATGGCCCCATTACCTATACCCCTGATGGCCATCCATTAATTGGCCCCGTACACGGCTACCATAATTATTTTGTGTGTACGGGTTTTAATTTTGGCATTGTGCAAGGTGGGGGGGCTGGCCACTTTATGGCTCAGTGGATTGTTGACGGCCACCCAGAGCTCGATCTGTTTGAGCTAGACCCTCGCCGCTTTGGCCAGTATGCCGATCACGATTATTGTGTCGCCAAAGCACAAGAGGTGTATGCCAATGAATATCAACTCGGCTTTCCTAACGAGTATGCGATGCGCCCTGCGGTGCGCGGGCAAAAAACAGGGCCGATACATGCCATCCAAAAAGAAAAAAATGCGGTATTTGGGGCTTATTATGGCTGGGAGCGTCCCAGTTGGTATGCACCTGAGACAATGGAGCCTAAAGAAGAGCATAGCTTTCGCCGTGGCAATTGGTTTGAACCGGTAGCGGCAGAGTGTGCACAGGTACAAAACAATGTCGGGGTGTTAGATCTTTCGCCTTTTACCAAATTTGAAATATCAGGCCATGGCGCTGCTGAATGGTTAGAGAAATTATCGCCTAATCGCATCCCCCAAGAGGTTGGCGCTATCGCATTGTCGCACCCATTGACGAAAGAGGGCGGTGTTGCGTGGGAGTTTTCCATCACGCTCTTAGCCAGTGGCGCCTACTATATGATGGCCCCTGCTGTTGCCGAATTACTGATCGAAGACTGGTTAGTCTCACGTTTGCCCGGCGATGGTTCTGTGGTGATTAATAACATCACTAAGGATTACGGCACCCTCGTACTCGCAGGCCCCCATGCACGTAAAGTGCTTAGTCAGCTGAGCACAACAGATCTCAGTAATGCGGCTTTCCCTTGGTTTAGTGGCCAAGAGATTATGGTGGCAGGTGTGCCTGTACGGGCATTGCGGATGAACTTTGTCGGTGAGCTAGGGTGGGAGTTGCATCACCCGATAGCGCATCAGCAGGTGTTGTATAGTGCACTGATGCAGGCCGGTAAAGATTGGAATATAAGCGACTTTGGCTTGCGTGCGATGGATTCAATGCGCCTCGAAAAAGGCTACCCTATGTGGGGGCATGACCTCACCACCGAGTTCACGGTACTTGAAGCGAATCTAAAATACTTTGTGAAAATGGATAAAGGCGAGTTTGAAGGTAAAGCAGCGCTACAGCAGCAACTTAAAACAGGCTTAACCTATAAAATGGTATTGCTTGAACTGCACGCTACACAGGTAGACGCCGCCTCGGGCATGGAGCCTGTTTATAGTGATGGCAACGTGGTTGGCCAGTTAAGCTCAGGCGGCTATGGCCATCGCACACAAAAGAGCCTAGCGCTTGCTTATGTTCATACCGATGCACTAGAGCGTGAGCTTACTGTGAAGGTACTGGGCACTCATTATAAAGCGACAGTAACCTCAGGCTGTGTTTACGATAAAAAAGGGGCGCGTTTAAAATCAGATGAATAAATTAGCCGCTATATAAACCAGCAACAAAAAAGGGGATACATCAGTATCCCCTTTTTTATGGAATACGGTTTAGGCTTTGCCATGGAATAGCTGTCGCACTTTCTCAGCGTCTATGATTCAGTGCTGAGCGTGCGCTTGCATTTTTTGATGATTCATACATGATAGGAGCGATATTGAAAGCGTTGTCTCGAAAAAGACAGCAATGAGCTTGTTATAAATGGTGAAAATTGGATGAATAAAGAGCATTTACTGGCTTGAAATAAGGTTGAATGATGAAACACCGTATTTGGGTTGCCGCTGTGGTTAGCGTAATTTTGATCGTTGGGGTTGCCTTTTTGTCCTCTAAAGCCCCGGTTGAAAAGGATCCCTTTATCAATCTTTTTGCCGTTCTTACGCTGCCTGATTTAAAGCGCGAGACATTGATCGGACAGGTTGAAAAATACCATAGGCCACTTCATTTTGAATGGGGGCCAGATATTGACTGGGGTGAAGCTTCTGTTTCTTTAACCGTTTCTTTTCCACTCGACGATACCCTTTATGGTGGACAAGTATTAGGGCAGCTTGAGGTCAGTTGTACTCAGGTCTTATCGCAAACGATTCTCGCAAAAAATAGGCCTGCATTCCCGTTTTTTGTGTTGCGTGAGGTGTTGGATACGGTACACATTGTAGACCCTCAGCAAAGCAGTTATCTTCGACACTGTAAAATACAAGTCGGGCCAAGCCAACCAGAAAAATATCTAACGAAGAGCAGCCTGCTTCATCATCGTTGTGCCGATGTGATGCAATCGCAGTTCGATGGGGATACCGAAAACAACTCTTCAGAAAGCGAAGATATTATTGTGGTTAAAAATTTCAAATCGATTGAGCACGACTTCGGCACGCTCATTGGCGCATATTGTGTGGAACGGGGCCAAAATATGACGGGCAATACCCAGTTTCACGCGTGGTTTATACCGCATTAGATACCCGCCGTTCTGGGCTGTGACAATTAAATAATAGGGCGTACCGCGTAAATTTGGGGCACCTGAGCAATTGCTAATCCTTATAGCTCTTATAATAACTTTCATAGCCGATAGTGCGCAGGCTTAATACGCGATGCGTCTTTTCAAAGCGGTAGTAATAGGCTTTGTCTCCCCCTAGATCGATACCTAGTTACGGTGTCATTAGCACTCGCATATCAGGCCAATAACACCGTTGTTTTAACACGTAGAGCCGCCAGTAAGGCGGCTTTAATCTGTACTGGCTTAGCCTTTGCCACGCCATGGAATCACTTTCGCAATAACCCAGCGCATAACCAAATCAAATATTAGCCCCAACAGCCCTAAAATAATAATGGTTGTCCAGATAATTTCATAATCCGATTGTTTGCGTGCAACGTTTTCAACAAAGCCAATACCCGTTGTACCCGCGAGCATTTCAGCGGCAACCAGTGTTCCCCAGCACACACCAATAGCGATACGAATACCGGTTAAAATTTCAGGTAGTGAGTTAGGTAGAATCACTCTTCGCAAAATTTGCCGATTGGTTGCGCCAAGTGAATGTGCAGCATGAATCTTAGATAGTTGTGTTCCCGTGGCACCTGTTCTTGCCGAAATAACCATAATGGCAAAGGCGACCATAAATAGCAGGAATATTTTACCGTCGTCTTGGATACCGAAGATCGTGAGAATTAAAGGGGCCCATGCCAGTGGTGGTACAGGGCGGTACAATTCAATTAATGGGTCAAAAAAGCCCTTCGAGAATCGCGATAACCCCATAAATAACCCCAGTGGTACACCAAAGAGTATCCCAAAGAAAAGCCCGGCGAGTACGCGCAGTAGTGAGTCCCAAATATGGCCGGCTGGCACGGGTATGGTAAACGAATCAAAATTACCCGTAGCGACATTGTGAAACTGACTTTTAAAGTTACCTGTAAGCGATGCATCGTCATTGTGGCGTGGGTATTTACCCGGAATAAAACTGATCAGAAAATCAGGGATGATAAAGTCAATTATTTCTGCGACTGGCTTTTGTTTATACCACAGTAGTGGAAAACCTTTGTAGCCAACATCAGGGTCAGAGATGCGTGCCAGTGTGCGCAGTGTATCCGACGGCTTTGGCAGCCAGCGGCCAGAGCCTTGCTCACTACATGCGCTAGCCCCCGCACTGATTTTACCGCCAGGCATTAGCCAGGTATCAATAAAACGCAGCCCACCTTGTTGGTGGTGTTGCTCTTTATTGAGTGCAACAAGAGCACTCTCAACCCCATCCATCACATTCGGCGGAAAAATCTGGCCATCATCAATACGGCTTAATAAACGACTCAGGTTGGTTACAAATTCATCTTGGGCCTCAGTGAGTACAGCGGCGGCTGTGTTAGCAGTACTTGCCGGGGTAAGGTTATCAATCTGTGTTTTTAAGGTATCAACTTGTGCTAAAAAGTGGCGATTTTTATTGCGGATACGGCGAAAATCCTTTGCAATAGCGCTCATTTCTTTTGCCGCAGCATCGAACTTGTATCCTCTTGGGCTTGCTGGATACAGTGGGATCTCATTGCCAGAGTCACCCCAGCGTGCTTGTGTTCGCGCTTGTTCTTGTTGTTGTGGTGTTGGGGTGCCTGGATAGTTTTCATCGCGCAGGTTTTCAGTCAACTGATTAATACGCGTTTGTATCGCTGCCAAGGCACTGTTTGTCTCGGGGTCAAAATATTGCGTTGAGGTTAAGGTTTGTAGTGCTTGTTCCATTAATGCGATAATAGTTTGTACAGCTCGCTGTTGTGCCGGCGAAAAATCAAGGTGCTCAATCTGAGCTGACAGCCCATTGAGTTGATTTTTTTCTCTGTTAAGCAATGTCGTACTTTTAAGGTAATGGTTATCTAGTGGGAATACCGAACGCACAGGATTTGTTGCGTAATCTAGCTTAGCAATCTGACATAACTCATTTGCCGATTTTGGAAAAAAAGCACGTGCTGTATCCCAAGAAAAGTAAAACCAAACAATTAGAATAAAACACACCCCAGTGATCACCCAGTACCAACCACCAAGTGCGCGCGATGGGTTGCCAAAAACGGCATCGGTTTTCTCTGTGCGAATGACTCGTCGACCATAAAGTGTAGCTGCTATAGCACTCACTATTAAAGCGATAAAAAATACAGCGACTAAAACGCCTCGATATTCAAACATTAAATCCAACATGATTAAACCTGCCCCATAATTTCTTCTTCCATATTCCAGATCATGGTAAGGATCTCTTCACGCGTTTGAGTAAACGCTTTGCTCTTTTTGATTTCTCTGGGGTCCTCGGTTAAGCCTCGCTCTGCAAAGGGCAGTCGGTACTCTTTATGTAGCCTGCCAGGGCGTGGTGCCATAACAAACAACCGTTCACCCAGTAGCAGCGCTTCTTCAACAGAATGGGTAATAATCATGATAGTTTTACCTGTTTCTTTCCAGATCTTCACGACCAGAGATTGCATCTTTTCCCGTGTTAATGCATCTAGTGCACCTAAGGGTTCATCCATTAAAATAAGGTCGGGGTCATTAATTAAACAACGTGCCAGTGCAATGCGTTGCTGCATACCGCCTGAAAGCTGGTAGGTAGGTACGTGGCCAAACCCGGCTAGGCCGACAATCTCGAGCCACTCATCAACGCGCCTGCTAACCTCTGCGGAGTCTGTGTTTTTAATATCGAGACCAAATGCGACATTCTCTGCAACGGTGAGCCACTCAAACAGAGCGCCTTGCTGAAAGACCATGCCACGGTTGACCGCAGGGCCATCTATTTCTTCACCACCCAAGGTTATAGCGCCACCAGATGGCCGTATAAATCCGGCAATAATATTAAGCAGTGTTGTCTTACCACAGCCCGATGGCCCCAGCACTGATAACAACTCACCACTTTTAAGTGTAAAATTGACATCTTTAAGGGCGTGTACTGCCCCTGTGGTATCCACATTAAATACCATATTTAAATTATTCGAAATTAGATCCGTCATACAGTACCTGCACCTTCAAAATATATTGATTATTATCAATGATTGGATTTACAGTAGACAAAGTGATACAGCAACGGCAAGCGATTGACTCTCTACCTGCCATTGTTGTTATTACTAGTTATTTATTTAAGAAATGATGTATCTACAACAGTACTGTAATCAGCTTTTGCCGGTGCTGCTTGTGTGGCAAACATTTTTCCCATAAACGGCAACATAGTAAATACTCGCCCGCCTTGGTTGAAATAATACTGCAATTGCTCCTGTGCATCAGGAAAACTAAAACCTGCCATCTGTGCTTTTGTCTTTTCAATGCTCATGCCTGCATCGGCGGCAATAATATCGATTTTTGCCCCGTTAGCGGCAAATTCAGCATTGGCTTTTTCAGTGACCTCGATAAATTTACGCAGTGCTTCTGGATTTTCTTGTGCAAATTTCTCTGTGACAGAGATGACATCAAAGCTAGTAATACCGGCAGCTTCTTTTTCACTAGAA
>Ga0193963_1000029_pt1 | contig 64405 bp, 62 predicted proteins | sample FB_6_MG_FD_140359 | JGI IMG/M metagenome (GOLD analysis project Ga0193963, IMG submission 140359) | Microbial mat bacterial communities from the Broadkill River, Lewes, Delaware, United States - FB_6_MG | ecosystem: Environmental > Aquatic > Freshwater > River > Microbial mats | place: USA...
ATTAAGTACTCTAATAGAATCTATATCTATAGTTTTTACAAGTGTATCATTTTCAAAACTATAAAACTTAAGCATTAAATAGGGTGTTGTGTTTTCCAAACAAATGTCATCTTTTTCACAACTCAACATTAAGATAAGTGCTAAAATTATTAATGTACTATATTTTTTCATAATTATTTTAATTCAATAGTTTTTCGGCAGTTTCCCCGAAGTTTTTCCCCAATCAATAAAACATAACCTTCTTAAGCGTCTTTCAATTCAAGCAGTACCACATTTTCCACGTGATGCGTTTGCGGAAACATATCAACAGCTTGTGTTTTAATAATATTGTATTGCGCTTTCATTAAACTTAAATCACGTGCTTGGGTTGCAGAATTACAACTTACGTACACGATACGTTTTGGTGAAATTTCTAAAATTTTTGCAACCACATTTTTATGCATTCCATCTCTTGGTGGATCTGTAATAATAACATCTGGCTGACCGTGTTTTTTTATAAAACTATTATTAAAAACATCTTTCATGTCTCCTGCATAGAATTCAACGTTCTCAATGTTATTAAATTGTGCATTTAGTTTAGCATCTTCAATTGCTTCTGGTACAGATTCTACACCAATTACTTTTTTAGCATTTTTTGCAACAAATTGAGCAATTGTACCTGTTCCTGTATAAAAATCGTACACCACTTCGTTGCCTGTTAAATTGGCAAAGTTTCGTGTGATTTTATATAATTCGTAGGCTTGAGTGGAGTTTGTTTGATAAAACGACTTTGGTCCAATTTTAAATTGTAGCCCTTCCATGGTTTCAAAAATATGATCTCTTCCTTTAAATAAAATAATATTTTGATCGTACAAAGTGTCGTTTCCTTTGCTGTTAATTACATATTGAAGTGATGTAATTTCTGGAAATTTTTCAGCAAGGGCATTTAATAAGCCTTCACGTTTTAGTCTATTTTCTTTAAAAAATTGAACTACAACCATTATTTCTCCTGTTGAAGAAATTCGTAACATAATAGTACGTAATAATCCATCTTGATCTCTTGGGTTGTAAAACTCCAACCCATTTTTAATACCGTAATCTTTAATAAAATTACGAATAGCATTTGATGGATCTTCTTGTAAATGGCATTTAGAAACGTCTAAAATTTTATCCCACATTCCAGAAATATGAAATCCACAAGCATTTCTGTTGTCAATTTCTTCTTCAGAATTTATTTCTTCCAAGGTTAACCAACGGCTATTAGAAAACGAAAATTCCATTTTATTTCTATAAAAGTAAGTTTTTTCACAACCTAAAATAGGAGTAACTTCTGGTAATTCTAAATGTCCAATTCTAATTAGATTGTTTACAACTTCATTTTCTTTATAGGTAAGTTGGTGTTCATACGCCATATTTTGCCATTTACAACCACCGCAATGTTCAAAATGTTCGCAAACAGGTTCTGTTCTTTTATCGGAATATTTATGAAACTTTATTGCAGTACCTTCAAAATATGCTTTTCTTTTTTTACCAGTTCTAATATCAACAATATCGCCTGGAACTGTGTTTGTTAAAAAAATAACACGTCCGTCAGGTGCTTTTGCAACAGTTTTCCCTCTTGCACCAGCATCTATTACTTCTATGTTTTCAAAAATAAGTTGTTTCTTTCTTCTTGCCATGTTGCAAATGTAATATTTTACCACAAAAAAAGCACCTCGAAAAGAGATGCTTTTAGTTAAATTGTTTTATGTTTTATTTTACACTTTTCATATAAGCAGCAAGTGCAGCTAATTCTTCTCCAGTTAAGTCTTTTACAAAGCCATCTAAATTAGCCTTCATAATTGCAACTTGACCAGGGTCAGTATCAACAATTGCGGGAGATTCTCCTTTTAAGAATTTTACAAGATTACCATTTTGTTCATTGTAAATTTTAACAATTTCTTTAATTGATGGGCCAATAACTTTCGCATCTGGCTGATGGCATGTTGTACATGTTTTATCTGTAAATAATTGTTTTCCTAATTCAATATTGTCTCCAGCATCAGCAACTTTTTCTTCAACTGCTTCAACTTTTGTATCAACCTCTTTTTTTACTTCTTCTTTCTTTTTATCACCACAACTTGTAAATATTGCAGCAACTAAACCTAACACTAAAACTGATTTTCTCATCTTTTTTTAATTTAATTATAATAGAACAAATTTATCGAAATAATTTTAACATTATGTGATTTATATGACATTTTTATTTTGTTTTAATACTTCTTTTTTGAAGTATTAAAATCCGTTAAATATTTTGTATTTTGCGAAAAATTAGGATGATTTCTCTCCTTAAATGAGGAATTGATTATTTTATAATTTAGATTTTTATTGAGATGATTTCAGAAAAATTAACATCACAACAAGCAATTGATTTAGAAAACAAATACGGTGCACATAACTACCATCCACTTCCTGTAGTTTTAAGTAAAGGAGAAGGTGTATTTGTGTGGGATGTAGAAGGAAAAAAATATTACGATTTTTTATCTGCTTACTCTGCAGTTAATCAAGGGCATTGCCACCCAACAATAATTAATGCTTTAACAGAACAAGCCAGTAAATTAACTCTAACATCTAGAGCATTTTATAATGATGTGTTAGGAAATTACGAAAAATATGTAACAGATTATTTTGGTTTTGATAAGGTTTTACCAATGAATACAGGTGCAGAAGCTGTTGAAACTGCTATTAAATTATGTAGAAAATATGCCTATGAGAAAAAAGGGATTCCAGAAAATGAAGCACAAATTATAGTATGTGAAAATAATTTTCACGGACGTACAACTACAATTATTTCTTTTTCTAATGATGAAGATGCACGAAAAAACTTTGGTCCGTTTACTGAAGGTTTTATAAAAATAGAATATGATAACCTAAACGCCTTAGAAAACACTTTAAAAACAACCAAAAATATTGCAGGTTTTTTAGTGGAACCAATTCAAGGTGAAGCTGGAGTTTATGTGCCTTCTGAAGGATATTTAGCAAAAGCAAAAGATTTGTGTAAAAAGTATGATGTACTTTTTATTGCAGATGAAGTTCAAACAGGAGTTGCAAGAACTGGACGTTTATTAGCAACTTGTGGAAATTGTACTTGTGAAAACAAAGATTGTTCGGGTGAACCAGAAGTTAAGCCAGATATTTTAATTTTAGGAAAAGCTCTAAGTGGAGGTGTTTACCCAGTTTCTGCTGTTTTTGCAAATAATGAAATTATGAATGTTATTAAACCAGGACAACATGGTTCTACTTTTGGAGGAAATCCTTTAGCTTGCGGTGTTGCAATTGCAGCATTAGAAGTGGTTAAGGATGAGAAGCTTGCTGAAAATGCAGCTGTTTTAGGAGAGCTTTTTAGAAGCGAAATGCAAAAAATTGTTGATTCAAGTAGTTTGGTAAAAGGAGTTCGTGGAAAAGGTTTGTTAAATGCAATTTTAATAAATGATACCGAAGATAGTTCAACAGCCTGGGATATTTGTATTAAATTAAGAGATAATGGTTTGTTGGCAAAACCAACGCACGGAAATATTATTCGTTTTGCACCACCGTTAGTTATGACTAAAGCGCAATTATTAGAATGTATTGCCATTATTAAAAAGACAATATTAGAATTTAAATAATTTTAAGAATACAGTTTAAAAAAAGCGGCAATTTTGCCGCTTTTTTTAGTGTTTTATAGATGTTATTCTGAAATTTTTTTAATTTCTTCTTTTGAGAAAGTAGTGTTTTTAATAGCCTTTAAACTATCTAAAATTTGTTCGGTTTTACTTGCCCCAATTAATACAGATGTAATTCTATCATCTTTTAAAATCCAAGAAATAGCCATTTGTGCCAAACTTTGATTTCTGGTTTTAGCAATTTCATTTAATTGCTTAATTTTTGAAAGTTGCTGTTCTACTTGATCTGTTTTTAAATACCGTCCGTCTTTTACGGCTCTGGAATCTTCAGGGAACCCATTTAAATACTTATCGGTAAGCATTCCTTGTGCTAAAGGAGAAAAAGCAATTGCACCAACACCTTCTTTTTCAATTAAATCTAACAATCCGTCTTCAACCCAACGGTCTAACATATTATATCTTGGTTGATGAATTAAACAAGGAGTTCCTAATTCTTTTAAAATTTTAAAAGCCTCAGCTGCTCTTTCAGGTTGATAGTTAGAGATACCTACATACAACGCTTTACCTTGTTTCACCATTAAATCAAGTGTTCCCATAGTTTCTTCTAATGGTGTTTCATAATCTGGACGATGGTGGTAAAAAATATCTACATAATCTAATCCCATACGTTTTAAACTTTGATCTAAACTAGCAGTTAGGTATTTTTTAGAACCAAAATCGCCATACGGTCCGTCCCACATGTCATAACCAGCTTTAGATGAAATTATTAATTCGTCTCTATATTTTTTGAAATCTTTTTTTAATATTTTGCCAAAAGTTGTTTCAGCCGAACCGTAAGGTGGTCCGTAATTATTTGCTAAATCAAAATGTGTTATGCCATTATCAAAAGCACATTTTAGTAAATTTCTTGCATTATTAAAATCGTCATTTTTTCCAAAGTTATGCCATAATCCAAGAGATAATTCTGGTAATAATAAGCCGCTATTACCAGTTCTTCTGTAGTTCATTTCACTATATCTTGAAGCATTTGCTTCATATTTAAATTTTTTACTCATAATTTAATTGGTGCTAATTAAAACGTATTTAATACTTTCAAAAGTACTTAAAAAAATAAAAGAGAGTGCTGTAAATTATTTATTTTGGTGCTTTATTTTTGTGTTTAAAGCGTTTATGTGTCCAAAAATAAAATTCTGGCTTAGTTCTAATTTGTTTTTCAACTTTTTCTAAAAAAATATCGGTTAACTGGTAATCTTCAAATTTAGTAGCATTATTTGTAATTAAGCTAAAAGTGGTTTCATAATAACCTCGTTTTACTTTTTTTACATCCATAAATACCATATTTAAATCATATCTTTTTGCAAGCATTTCTGCTCCTGTATGAATGGGAACTTTAACACCTAAAAACTCGCTCCAATAAAAGGTCTTTTTTAATTGCGGAGATTGATCACTAAGTAAGCCATACATAGCTTGTATGTTGTTTTTTTGATTGTTTTTAATTTCAGCAATAATTTTAGAAGTTTGTACTAATGAAGTTCCAAATTTAGTTCTAGATGTTAATATTTTTTTGTTAAAATACTTATTGTTTACTCTAGTATAAGCAGCATATCCTTTATATGAAACAAAAGAATCTACGCTCATTATCCACTCCCAATTTGCATAATGTGAACCAACTAAAACTACACTTTTTCCATCTTTATACAATTCTGTAAAAAAATCAATATTAGGGTATTTGTATCTTTTATAAATTGCTTCCTTAGAAACGGTAAAAGATTTTATCATTTCTATAAAAACATCAATAAAATGTTTGTAAAACTTTTTGCTAATTTGCACAAGTTCTTTATCGGTCTTTTCAGGAAATGATAGTTTTAAATTATTAAAAACTACATTTTTTCTGTAACCAATTATATAATATACTAATAAATAAATTCCATCAGAAATAATATATAAGATTCTAAATGGTAAATTAGAAAGTAGCCAAATTATTGGGTAAACGAGTATGTAAATAAGTAAATTCATATTAAGTGATGCAAATATCGTATTTAATTTTTGTTTCTTAATAAACAATTAATTCAATATCATCAATTTTTTATACATTCGTGCAATCCTATAAAAAATATTAAAATGAATATTGATAAAATACTGTTGATTCTTATAATTGTTAATGTAATTGCCTCTATAAAAGGTTTTAGTGATCGTTTGTTTTTTGATAAGTATAAATTTCAGATTGGAGCTATTAACAGAGGTGAAAAAATTAGGATGTTAACCTCTGGATTCTTGCATGTAGATTATTTGCATTTAATTTTGAATATGTATGTTTTATACTTTTTTGCACCAATTATTATAGGACTTGGAGTAGTTAAGTTTTTAATAATTTATTTTGGAAGTTTAATTGCAGGGAGTCTGTTAACACTAGCATTTCATAAAAATGAATTGTATTATAGTGCAGTTGGTGCTTCTGGAGCAGTTGCAGGCATAATTTACAGCTCTATTTTATTGAATCCAACAATGAATTTAATGATTTTTCCATTGCCAATACCTATTCCAGGTTATATTTTTGGAATTGGTTATATTCTTTATTCTATTTATGGAATGAAAAGAAAGCTAGGAAATATAGGACATACAGCACATTTAGGTGGAGCAATTGGTGGTTTTGCACTAACATTGTTAGTGTATCCAGAAGTGTTCTTTAGAAGTACTTTTACGGTTTTAATTTTAGGAGTACCAATTGTATTATTGTTACTTTTTGGAAATCGTTTAAAATAAAAAAGCCAAACAAATGTTTGGCTTTTTTTTGAGCGAGAGACCGGGCTCGAACCGGCGACAGTCAGCTTGGAAGGCTGAAGCTCTACCAACTGAGCTACTCTCGCAATTGGTGAGGCAAATATACAATCCTTTTTAACTTTAGCAAACGTTTTTTTAAGAAATTTAAAATATTTTTGACTTGTAAGATCTAACCTTTTAAAGTTCTTTAATTTATAAAAAAACACTCCATATATTTAGTAAAAACCTTTTTGTTTATGGACTTCATTTTCAATTGATTGAATAAATTATAATTTTAATTGATTCTTTTTTATAGTTTATTAGATAGTATTAAATTTTAATAATCTCTATTTAAATAGTAAATTAGCTTTCTTAGGTAATTAGTTTTAAAACTTAAATTTAGTTAGGAAAGTTAGCATATCAACGATTTTTAGTACAAATTAAAATGATCGAAATTAAAAATATTAGCGCAGAAGAAACCTATGCTGTTAGATTAGAAGTTTTAAGGAAAAATATAGATTTACCTTATAAATTTAATGGAGATTTAGACACAGACACCTTCCATCTTGGCGCTTTTAATAAAGGAGAATTAATAGCTATTTCAAGTTTTATGAATGTAAAAAACAACCATTTTAAAGGTACGCAATACCAATTAAGAGGGATGGCAACTTTAGAGCAATATCAAGGTTTTGGAATAGGAAAACTGTTAATTATGGAAGCCGAGAAAATTTTAAATTCTTTAAATGTTGATTGTTTATGGTGTAATGCACGCATAATTGCAGTCGATTTTTATAAAAAGCAAGGGTTTAGAACTTTTGAAGAAAAATTTAATATTCCGTTAATTGGGGATCATTTTGTAATGTATAAATACTTAAAATAAGTATGCTAAGATATATTTTATATTGTTTTTTTTTAACATTAAGTTTTGTAGGTTCTTCTCAAAATAATTTTAGTAAAAAAGCATTAACAGGAAGAGGAGATTTAACATTGGTAGGCACATCTATTAAATTGCAAAAACAGGTGTTTGAAGCTTTTGAAGAAATGAAGAAAGCGGCTTTAAAAGAAGGAATTTCTATTAAGATTGTTTCTGGTTACAGAAGTTTTGATCGTCAAAAACTTATTTGGAACAGAAAATACAATTTATATATCTCACAGGGTTTAGAGCCAAATACAGCATTACAAAAGATAGTTGAATATTCCACGCTTCCTGGTTCTTCAAGACATCATTGGGGAACAGATATTGATATTATTGATGCCTCAGTTAAAGCTCCTAATAGTTTATTAAATGAAATTAATTATGTAGAGAATGGCCCATATTTTCAACTAAAAAAATGGATGGATAAAAATGCTGAATCTTTTGGCTTTTATTTGGTGTATACTAAAAACTCAGAAAGAAAAGGTTTTAAATATGAGCCTTGGCATTATACCTATAAACCGTTATCAAAACCGATGTTAGAAGCATTTAAAAAATTAAATTTAAGAACATTTTATAATGATTTAAAACTAAATGGTAACGAATATTTAACAAAAGATTTTTTAGATACTTATTTTTCAGAAAATGTTTTGGATATAAATTTAAGACTATTAGCAGATTAACACTTTAGGTTTATATCCGTAATTAAAAAAAATAGATTAAATTTGTTTGATAAAATAAATAATTAGTTAGACTAAATTTCAGTTATCACCTCAATAAATGATAAAAAACAGTGCTTTTTTAATTCTATTTATAGTTACTTTTAAAAGCAGTGCTTCTGTTTTTTTGAGTAATACTAAAGATATTTATGAAAACCCCAAACACAAAAAAATAGACACTACTCGTATTGCAGAAATTATTGAAATTGCAAAAGCACATCATCATTCAGAAACAATAGATTCATCATATTACTTTTATAACAATGCTTTAGAATTAGCTAAGAGTATTGACTCTGAATCTCAAATAGCTGAGTGTTTGTTTAATATTGCTATCTACTACCAAGAAACATATAAATATAATAGCGCCATTGAATACTTTAACAATGCTCTTGTATTATATGAATCGTTAAATAAAATGAAAACGGTAGCTCAAATTAAAAATTTAATTGGCTATAATTATGCGGTTTTAACAGAAGGAGATAAAGCAATTGATTATTATTTTAAATCGTTAATACTTTGTCGTAAATTAAAAGACAAAGCAGGTGTAGCTTATAATTATACAGATATAGGTAACTTATATTATGAAAATGAAAATTATGATTTTGCCAAAAAATATTATAATGATGCCTTAAATATCTATATAAAGTTGAAAGATACGCTAGGTATTTCATCAACCTATACAAATTTAGCAAATGCTATAACAGATTCAGATAATACTTCTAGTGGTGTAGATTTTTATTTTGAATCTATTAAACTGCAGGAGTTTATAAAAGATACTGAAGGTATTGCTTTAAATTATAATAATATTGGAGATTATTATATGAACTTAAATAACTATAACGATGCTAATATTTATTTTAATAAAGCTCTAGAAAAAATAACCGAATTAAATAATAGTGAAGATTTAAAAGCATTAATTTATTCAAACCTTTCTGATTTAGAAAATAGCGTTGGAAATTTTGGGAAGGCTATATTTTACGGAAATAAAAGCCTTGAAATATCTAATAAACTAGGCTTGTTAGATATTAAAAAAGATGATTTAAAGCACTTGTCTTTTGCGTATGAAAAAAGTGGTAATAAGTTAAAAGCATTAGATGCTCTAAAACAATATACTATAATAAATGACACTATTTTAAAAACGAATAAAAGAAAAAAAGTACTATTGTTTAACGCTTTAAATAAATTAGAAGAATCTAATTTTAAGATTAATCAACTTTCATTAAAAAACGAGAATGAAAAGAAAATAATGTATTTTTTAGTAATTGCAATCTCAATTTTTGGTTTTTTTGTAGTGCTTTTAATTTACCAGCAAACATCAAAAAAGAAAGCTTATAATTTGTTAGAATTTAAAAATTATCAAATTCGAAGAATGAACGAGGAAATTAAGCTTCAAACAGATAATTTAAAACTATTAAACAGTACTAAAGATAAATTTTTCTCAATTATTGCTCACGATTTAAAAAATCCGTTTAATTCAATTAAAGGTTTTACAGAATTATTGATAGAAAACATTGCAAGTTATGATGAAGAAAAACGTCTTAAATTTTTAAAAATTATTAAAGGCTCAACAACCAAAGCCTCAGATTTATTAAACAATCTATTGATTTGGGCAAATTCACAATCGGGAACTATAAAATTTAACCCAGTTAAAATAGAATTGGTAAAACAAGTTTCAGATGTTATTTCTTTGGTTGAAATTCAGGCAATTAATAAAGAGATTAGTATTTATAACAATGTATATCATTTTTTGTATGTAAACGCTGACGTAAATATGTTAAATACAATTCTTAGAAATTTATTATCTAACGCAATTAAATTTACCAATCCAGAAGGCGAAATTCATATAAGTTCAAGTGTTAAAAACAATTTTATTACTATTTCTATTAAAGATAATGGAGTTGGTATGTCTGCTGATTCTATTGAAAATTTATTTAATATTGAAAATAAAAATTGTTCTATTGGTACAGCAAATGAGCAAGGATCTGGTCTTGGACTGATACTTTGTAAAGATTTTATTGAAAAAAATGGAGGTCAAATTTCGGTTAAAAGCACCCTTGGTAAAGGTAGCGAATTTATATTTTCTTTACCAGTTTATAAAGAATAGCTTTGTTTTAGTTTAACTTCTTTTGTCTTTTTTTTTCTAAAGTATTTTCTACTATTTCAAAAACTTGCATTTTTAAATATTTATAACTACTTATAAACTTGTTTATTTTTAAAGCTAGTTTTGTATGTGCTTCTAAAAAGTTTTTATCACCATCTTTATCTTGTTCAATTAAATCAGAAATTTTAGTTTCATGATTTATTATAAGTTCTTTAAGACTTACGCAATCATTCTTTTTATCAAATATTTCTTTAGTAACTTCTTTAATTCGTTCATACAAACCAACCTCTAAGCAATCAATATATTTTGTGCCAAGTAAATTCTTCAAAAATTGAATTTCATAACTAATAAAATCAATTTCAGAAAGCCAAGTCTTAGAAGCCATATGTAATTCTTCAGTTTTTTTATTACTAGAACTACCACGTTTTTCTTTTTTATTTTTTGTATTCATTTTACAGTTTTTTTAATTTATTACTTAAAATTAAGAACTATTTAGTGAGTTTAAAATGATGTACATCATTTTAGGTTAACTGTGTTGATTTTTAATAAATTATGAAGGTGATAAGGTGTAAACATAGTTATAGATATTTTTTTTTAAACTTTTATAGGTTTCTATAAAAGTTAGTATTTCGTCTTCTAAATTGTTAAATTCATTTATAAATTGGCTATGTTTTTTTTGAAAACCCTCTTTGTTGTTTTTTGAAAGTTGCTGTTTTACTGTGGATAATTTGTTTAAAATAAGCAATCTTTTAGATTCAAAATTATCGAGATTAGTATTAAATATTTGAATGTTTTCAAATAAGTTTCTAGTATTTGATATAAAAGGATAAGTGTTCAAAATTTTTTTTAAAAATTCAATTTCAGTTTTAAAAAAAGTTAAATCTGAAATCCAAAATTCTACTTTAAATTCTAATTCTTTTACATTACTAGTATAATTTATATTGTGAAAATTTAAATTGTTAGACATACGATTTTAATTATAGGTCTCTAAATTACGTTAGTGTACGCAGTTCTTAAATGATATTCATCAAGTCTAGAAATTAAGACGCTCTATTTTGTGCATTAATTTTTGTGCATTTTTTTTAAAAATTGAGCAAGATCATTTTAAAAACTTAATGCTATATATAGCTTTATAGGAAATAAATACATAAAACATCATGAAAAATTTACTAATTATATTTTTTTTCCTTCAAATAACCACTTTAAGTATTGCGCAAATATTAAGTGATGTTGATGAGATTTATCCATTTCAAGAAGATTTAGCCGCAGTGCAAAAAAACAATCAGTGGGGTTTTATAAATAAACAAGGTGAGTTGGTAATTGATTATAGAAGTGATTTGGTAGTAACAAATAATCTAGGCAATTTAAGTTCTTATCCAGTATTTAAAAATAATAGATGCTTAATTAAAAAGCGAATAGATGAAATTTATTATTATGGTTACATAGATAAAACAGGTACAGTAGTTATAACACCACAATTTTTAAATGCTACTAATTTTAAAAACGGGCATGCACTAATTATAGCTCCATCTAAAGAAGTTATTGGTTTTAATAAGCTTTTAAATAAAGATATAATTTCTTCTAATATTGAAGAATTTGTAATTAATACGATGGGTGAAAAAGTACGATATTTAGAAAACCCTTTTAAATATAATTTACAAAAAAGAAAATCTAAAGTGCCTCCAGCATTTCATTCTAAATTTATTGCACCAAGAATTGTTGCAGTTCAAAAACACGATATGAAATGGGATGTTTATCAATTTTAACTTAAAAATAATAGTATGTCACTAAATTTCAATCATTTTGCAGCAGAAGCAACTTCATTTCTAAATGAATATACAAGAGAATTAAACCTTAAAAATGATACCGATAAAGCAGGTAGAATTTTAACATCTATTTTGCACGGTTTGCGTGAAATTATTTCAATACAAGAATCGTTGCAATTAATGGCGCAGTTTCCAATGTTTTTAAAGGCAGTTTATGTAAATGGATGGTCTAGTCATAAGAAAAATAAAGTAAAAAATATTGAAGAATTTATTGATTTAGTTAGAGATTTTAATGGAGTAACTGCTTTTCATGATTTTGAAAATGATGAACTAGCAGAAAACTACATACACACTACTTTTATTCTATTGCGTAAGTTTATTTCTTTAGGCGAATTGGAAGACATTAGAAGTGAATTACCAAAAGATTTAAAATCGATAGTGTATCATGATTTTATGTTCTAAAACGTTTAAAATGAATGCAGTAAAAGGAATGTATAAGGAAATAGATTTAAATGTTGATTCTGTTAAATTAAAAGGGAATTTACGTTTAGCTGACAATTGTAAAGGAATTATTATTTTTTCTCATGGAAGCGGAAGCAGTAGGTTAAGTATAAGAAATAATTATGTTGCAGGGGTGCTATTAAATATGGGTTTTTCTAGTCTGCTTTTCGATCTTTTAACAACTGAAGAAGATCTTATTTACGAAAACAGATTTAATATTAAGTTACTTTCAAATAGATTAGCCATGGTTACGAAATGGGTGCGTAGTAATAAAGAAACTAAACATTTAAGTATTGGTTATTTTGGAGCGAGCACAGGTGCGGCTTCTGCTTTAACAGCAGCAAGTATGTCTAATAAATATATTAAAGCAATTGTTTCAAGAGGAGGAAGACCAGATCTTTCAATAGACATACTAAACAAGGTTAAAGTTCCAACTTTGTTATTAGTTGGAGAGAAAGATAAAGCGGTAATTGAATTAAATAAACTTGCAAAAGCTAAAATTACAGGTATCTGTGAACTTAAAATTATTGAAGGAGCATCTCATTTATTTCAAGAACATGGTAAGTTAGAAATTGTAGCCAAACTTTCTGTAGATTGGTTTAATAAATATATGTGATGTTTAAAAGTAGAGAGGAAGCAGGTATTTTATTGGCTAATAAGTTGGTAAATTATAGTAATAAAAAAGATACAGTAATTGTAGCAATTCCTAGAGGTGGTGTTCCGGTAGGATATCAAATTTGTAAAAAATTAAACCTTCCATTAGAGATTGTGCTTTCGAAGAAAATTGGACATCCTTTTAATAAGGAGTTCGCAATAGGAGCGGTAACATTAGATAGTTATATTATAAGTGAAGCTGTGTCAGGAGTTTCAAACAAGTATATTAATAATGAGATTAAAAAAATAAGAGGTATTTTAAAACAAAGGCAGCAATTATTTTATGGTTCTAAAAAGCCAATTAATTTTAGAAATAAAACAGTAATTATAGTAGATGATGGTGTTGCGACTGGAAATACCCTAATTGCGAGTATAGAATTAATTAAAATTGCAGCGCCTATAAAAATAATTGTAGCTCTTCCAGTAGCTCCTCCTTCAGCATTAAAAAAGATAAAAGCCTTACCTGCTGTAGATGCGACTATTTGTTTGTTAGAACCTAGAAGTTTTCAGGCTGTTGGTCAATTTTTTGAAGAGTTTAAACAGGTTGATGATTCTCAAGTCATTAATTTATTCAAAAAAGCGAATGTAAATTTAAAAATAGATGAGCTTCATTCTTAAGCAAAGGGTTTCATTTCTCCTTTTCTTTTTTTTAACTGTATTTTTAAATCTCGAATAGTTTCATCTGTAGCCTCTTCAAAAGTTTCTTCGTTAGAAAAAGCAACTATTTTTGGTCCAGGAAGACTTAATTCTATTCGGCATATTTTCCCTTTTCCTTTTGGATCTTTTTCTAACTTATAGAATGTTTTCGCAGTAATAATCCAATCAAATTTATTGTAAAGTTTTTGAAGTTTTTTTATTGCCAGAGCTTCAATAGATTGGTTTGTTGGCATTTTTTCAAATTGTATACTAATTTTCATATTTCATATTTTAAATTAAAATAAGAAACAGGGAATTTTTTACATTCCCTGTTTCCTTTTAAAGAGTTTAATGCTACTATCTAAGCTGCTATCTTGAATATATTTTATACCAAAATTAACCCAAAGAAATGCAATTAAATTGTATTTTTAAACCCTTTAATAAACTTAAAAGTGATTAGTTAGATGTTTTTTCTAATTCATTTTAATATTAGAAGAAGAAGTTGCGTAAAAATTTCTATTTCTAGTAACAATAAATCGACCTAATTTTTTACAATTAGATTTCTTCTACTGCCAAATAACTACTTAAATTTTTTAGACAACTTCTTCTAAAAGAGTTTAGGTATTTAACTTTCTAACAATTTATAAAATTGATTTTTTAATTAACCAATTTAAAATCTACTAATTAAAAATTACTAAAACTCTTTATTTTTATAAGAAACAGGAAGTTTAAACTTCCTGTTTCCTTTATAAGATTTTAAGTGTGAACTATCCATCTAAACAACTTTAAAACTGATTGTTTTACAAACAATACTAAAATTATAACCTTTAAACGCTCTCTTAAAACCTTAATTTTTTAAAAAAAAGTTTAATTTAACTATCAAAGAACTTTTTGTGTTTATTACTTTAAAAGTAGGGTGGAGTTTTTAAAAATCATATGATTTTCATCAATTATATGTATGATTGTTATCAATTATTGTATTAATATAAAATGAAGCCGTATCCCATATTTAATAAGAAAAGTCCAATAAAAAATATTAAGATATATAATACTTGTACAAATTTTATATTCATATAATTTATCCAGTATATGGTATGTTTTGGAAATATAAATAATGCCAAGCCATTTAACAGTGCAAACCAGCCTATTAGCGTAATAATTAATCTGTAATTACCTGTCCATAAATTATGAAATAAAATGTTTAATAACCCTATAATTATGGATAAAAATGAAATAAGAATTGTAAATTTCTGATCTTCGAGATCTTTAATTATTTGTACAATTCTTTTAGGATTAAAACTTAAAATAAAGAAAAAGATAATTAAATACCAACCCCAAAATTTTGCTAAAAAAAGTGATATATTTTCCATAATACTAGTGTTTATTCGTGCAATACGAGGAATGGAATTTCTATATGATAACTAATTTCTTCAACAGTAGGTTTAAATAAAATACGTTGAAAAAGGTTAAGGTTTTTTGCAACCATTACAATTAAATCAATATTTCTGCTTTCAACAAAACATTGTATGCCATTTTCTGTTTTTTTAGAAGTAATTCTATGAAAACTATGATTTTCATCTAAAAAATAATCGTTTAAATAATCTTTATTCCCCAATTGAAACTCTGTTAACATTTCATTTTTCTTTGCAACATGTAAAATTCTTATAGCAGCATTGTTCATTTTTATAAATTCGGAAATGTTTTTTAAAATTGATGGTTCATAAAAAATATTATAGTCTGTTGGGAATGCAATTTCTGTAGGAATTTTAAAAACCGCTTTTTCTGGGATTATTAAAACGGGACATTTAACTTTTGTAATTAAATCACCTGTATTGCTTCCAATAATTACTTCAGCTAAACCAGAAGCACCTTTGGTTCCCATTACAATTAGTTCTATGTTTTTTTCTTTAATTTCTTCTCTAACAGCATCAATAAAAAAATTATATTTAGAGATTGAAAAAAAGTGATGTTTTGGATTGGGATCTTTTTCTTGGATTTTTTTTTGCAATTCTTTTAATTCTTTTTTTGCTTGTTTTAAAAGAGTGTTTTCAAGTACGGTTGCTGTTGGAATAATTGGAACATCTCCGGCGGCGTAATTAGGAATTAGTGTTACGTGTAATAAATAAAAATTACAAGGAGTTTTTTTAAAAAAACGCAGCGCATATTTAATTGCATTCCAAGAATTTTCTGAAAAATCGGTAGGTATTAGTATATTTTTCATCTTTGTAGTATTTAATGAATACCCTAATTTACTAATGAAAAGTAACCTGCTAAATGATAATTATCAATTCTAATAAATGTTTGATTTAATTGATCTTTTTTAATTTATCAAAATTTATAATTTTTATATTTCTTCCTTCTACTTCAATAATGCCTTCTTTTTTAAAATCGGATAGGGTTCTTATAAATGTTTCTGTTGCAATACCAGCAATACTTGCTAAGTCACTTCTTGAGATTTTAGGATTATCTGTTGGAGATTTTTTTATTTTTTTTGAGAATTGTAAAATAGTACTTGCTGTTTTTTTTCTAACTGAACTGTATGCCATTTCTAATAAATGTTCTTTAATTTCGCTGACATTATCAGATAAGTAATCTATTAATTCTAGTGTTAAAAGATGGTTTTTATCTAGCATTTGCTGAAGTTCATTTTTTGTTAATCTAAATGCAGTTACAACTTCAATTGCTGAAGCAGACTCTTTATAATTTATGTTATGTGTAAATGATGTAAATCCAAAAAAATCATTTTCTTTATTAATAGAAGTTATTAATTCTTTTCCTTGTTCGTCTATTTTATAAGTTTTAACTACTCCTGTATTAATTAAATAAACATAATTAGAGTTATCACCTTCATTATAGATAATTTCATTAGGTTGAAATATAAACTCTTCAACATTTTCTGAAAAATAGCTTTTTAACTGATCTATTGTTTTTATTTCATTTTCGTGTAAATCAATTTCGGTAGTATTTTCAATTTTTTGTTTTTCTCTATTTTCTTTAAATATGGCTACTTTGGCAAGCCTGCTTTCAATAGCGCTAAAAATTTCAGATTCATCAAAAGGTTTGGTAATATAATCATCTGCTCCTAAATCCATTCCTTTTCTCACGTCTTCATGTTCAATTTTTGCCGATAGAAAAATAAATGGAATTTGTTTTGTTGATTTTTCCTTAGAAAGTATTTGAAGTACTCCATAGCCATTTAATTCTGGCATCATAATATCACAAATAATTATGTCTGGCAGGTATTTTTTAGCTTTAGAAACTCCAGTTTTACCATTATCAGCTGTAATTACTGTATAATTTGCAAGTTCTAAAAGTTCTGCTGTGTTTTCTCTTACAACCGTATCGTCTTCAATTAATAATACTTTTTTCATAATTTAATTATTATAGGTAGTTTAAGTGAAAAGACAGAACCTTCGCCTTCTTTACTCTTAAAACTAATGGTTCCGCCTAAATTCTCTACATGAGCTTTTACAATGCTTAAACCAATACCAGTTCCTTGGGTATTGAGTGCATTTCCAGCTCTGAAATAACGATTAAAAATATATTTTTGATCGTTTAGTGGGATTCCAATTCCTTTATCAATAATAATAAATTGAATATTTTTTATTTTCTTAACTATTTCAAGATCTATGGTTGTATTTTCTGGTGAATATGCTATTGCGTTGTAGATTAAGTTAGATAAAATTACTTCTAAAATAATTTCATCTTGTTCTAAAATAAAGGTATCTGTGTTTTGATGAACCTCAATTTTTTGTCCACCTTTTAATAACATGTTTGCATTGTAAACAACTTCATTTATAACTTTACTTAAATTAAATTTTGTGATTTTGTAATTTACTTGATTAGCATCTAAACGTTCTGCAGATAAAAAGTCATTTAAAATATTGTTTAGATAATGTACTTTACTTTCTATAGTTTTTATATGTTTAGACCTTCTGTTTTGCTCACGCTTTAGTTGATATTTATTAATCAACATGGTTGAAGTTAGAATGCCACTTAAAGGCGTTTTAAACTCATGAGAGACTAATGTTAAAAATTTGGTTTTAAGACTGCTAAGTTCTTGTTCTTTTTTTAGAGCAAGTTTAATTTTATTTTCAGCATCAACTCTTTTAATTATTTCTTGTTTATAGTTTGAATTAAGAAGTTTTAATTGTTTTATAGTGTTTTTCAGGTCTAAAGTTTTTTGTGTTACTTGTTTTTCTAATTGTGTGTTTAAAGATTTGATTTTCTTTTCGTTTTTTTTTCGAACGGTGATATCTATTAATAGGGCAAGTACAAAATTATTATTATCTACAGAAAATGGGTTTAAACCAATTTCAATAGGAAACTGTATATTATTCTTTTTAACACCTGTTAAATTGGGGCTGTGTGTTGTTTTTCTAATGTTATTACTTTTAATAAAATTAGAAAAATGATGTTTATGGCTAGTATGGTATTTTTGAGGAATTAAACTATCTAATTTTTTATTGGATAGTTCTTTTTTATTATAGCCAAACATTGTTTCTGCTGATGTATTGGCTGCTAATATAGTTTGAGCCTCATCAACAATAATTACTCCTTCTGGAATTGCTTCAAAAAGAATATTAAAAATATTTTGATTTTGAAAAAACATACCATTACTTCTAAGTCATTAAGTACATTAAATTTCGGAAAAAAATAATTAACTATCGAATATTTTATACTTTATTTTATTGATTGTTTGATAATTATCATTTTATATTGTTATGTAAGGTTTTAAATTTATGTTGAATATCATTTTAAAATGTGTTATGTTAAAATAAAAAATTAGTGATTAAGTAAACAATTAAGAAATGCTAACCTTTAAAAATTTTAATATTGCAGATTGGATTTCATTTTATAGAATTGCAGCGGCTCCTTTATTAATAGTTTTATTAATTTTAAATGAAAGAAACCTTTTTACTTGGTTTTTATTGGTTAGTTATTGCACCGATGCTATTGATGGTTTTATTGCCAGAAAATTAAAAATTACAAGTTCTAGAGGTTCACAATTAGATTCATTTGGAGATCAAATTACATTTATGCTTGGTTTGATTGGTATTTTTATTTTTGAATTTAATTTTATTAAAACCAATTATGTATTAATAATTATTTCATTTTCGCCGTATCTTATACAAATGTTAATTGCTTTTGTAAAGTATGGTAAGGCAACTGCTTTTCATACCTATTTAGCAAAATTATCTGCTGTTGTACAAAGTGTTTTTATACTTTGGCTGTTGTTTTTTGAACCAATATACTGGTTGTTTTATGTAATGATTATTGTTGGTATATTAGAAACGATTGAAGAAATTACACTTATTTTTATGTACGATAAATGGGTTGCTGGTGTAAAAGGAATTTACTGGGCAATACAAGATAAACGTAGAAATAAAAAAACATAAATTGTATGCGAAGTTATCCACTTTATATTATAATTTTACTGTGTTTATTAATTCTTATTGTTGATGTTGTTGCTTTTTATTGGCTGCTTTCTATTATAAAGTTAATTACTTCCCCTTTTTTTAAAACTTTAATTTATATATTGTTTTGGCTCTTTACAATTGCTTTAATTAGTTCAATAATTTTCTTAAAAATTAACGTAAATGCATTTAATCCTCATAGAAAACAATTAATTTCTTCTTGGTTATATGGATTGGTAATTTCTTCTTTAATTCCTAAATTTATTTTTATAATATTTAGTACGATACTAAATATTACCAATACTTATTTATCTGAGACAGTTTCTTTAATTGTTGTTGTATTTCTTGGTTTAATTGCTGGGTTTTTACCTTTTTTTATAATAGTTTATAGTATTTTTAGGGCATTATATCGTTTTAAAACACATAAAGTTGTAGTAAGGTTTAAAAAATTAGAAAAGGATTTAGAAGGATTAAAAATAGTTCATATTTCAGATCTTCATCTAGGAAGTTTTAATTTTAGATATCATATTTTAGATAGAGCAATTCTTACAATAAATGAATTAAAACCCGACTTTATTTTTTTTACAGGAGATTTGGTAAACAATTATGCCTGGGAATTAAAAGGTTGGAGCACTGTTTTTAAGCAATTAAAAGCAACTACAGGTAAGTTTGCAGTATTAGGTAATCACGATTATGGTGATTACAGTACCTGGAAAACTGAAAAGGCTAAATTAACAAATCAAGAAATATTGCATTATTTTTTTAAGAAAATTGATTTTAAATTATTGTTAAATACATCGGAATTGGTTAAATTTAAAAACACCAATATTGCAATTGTTGGTGTTGAAAACTGGGGTCTTCCTCCCTTTAAACAATATGGAGATTTACAAAAAGCATTACATAATGTACCTAAAGGGGTGTTTAAAATATTACTATCTCACGACCCATCACATTGGAGTAAAGAAGTATTAGATGAAACCAATATTGCACTTACACTTTCTGGACATACGCACGGTATGCAAGCAGGTATTTCTATAAAAAGTAAAAAATGGAGTCCAATAAAATATAAATACAAACATTGGGCAGGTTTGTATAAGATTAAACAGCAATATTTATATGTAAATCGAGGTTTAGGTTGGTTGGGATATCCTGGCAGGTTAGGAATGCGTCCGGAAATTACATTTATTACATTTAAAAAAAGTAGCTAAACAATTAAAACCCTACTTTGTTTTTTAATGAAGGAACTTCCCAATTTATCATTTCCTTTAAGAATTCATCTACTTTTTCTATAATTAGTTTTTCATTAATTGTTTCTGGCGCATAAGTTTCTATTGGTGTTTCATTAGGTGTGTCTATAGCATTTTCAACTATTGGGAATAGAATAAAAATAGCTACATCTCCATTGTACGATTGTGAAAACACTAAAGAACCTCCTTTTATAAACTGGTAAGAAGGTATTTTATTTGTACTTTCAATTAAATCATTTGGAAAAGATTCTAATGTTATATTTATTGCCTCATTGGTATTTATCCAATTAAGCTCTTGAACACGCCACCCAATATTATATTTTTTTACAATACTACTTAGAGTAGTAATAAGCAAATTTTTGGTTTGCGTTTGCCAACATATTTTTTTTTCTACAACTGTTTTAATAGAATCTTTATAATCATTAATGCGCTCTTCTAAATGTTCAATTTTCATATTAAAAAAATTAAATAAAATTTGAAATTTTTATTTTAATCTACATTATTATTGGTAGCGTTTCGGATGAGAATTTCTTCTTTTAATAATAGTTTCGCAATGGTATTTTTTTATACTGTCTCCATAATAATTTGTAATTCTAACCTGTTTGCTTCGTCGTAAATTAATTCCAGTAAATCTTTTTGGTAAAATAGTAGTATTTAGCCAATCTCCGTTGTTGAGATAAAGATAGTTGTTCAACGAAAAATCGTAATAAATTTCATAATCTGGAAAATAAATATATCTAACGGTTTCTACCTTATTTGGATAATACCATGCTGGAGGAGTGGTGCCTGTTTTTGAAATATAAACAAACGACCCACAACTGCTTGACAATATTATAGTTAGTGTTAGAAATAAAATACCTCTATTCATGTTTTTGTTAAATCTTTATGAAAGTTACCCAAAAAAGCAAACTGATAAAATGATATATATCAATTTTGAAGTAAGAACTTTATCAATAATTTCATTTTTAAACTCACTAAAAATTAAGTATAAAATAAAAAAATAGTAGGTTGAATTCAGGTTTTTGAAAACTCTTTTTGTACATTGAAATTTCTAAAAAAATATAAATGACAACCATAGATAAATCAACATTCGTTTTTTTAAAAAAATTAAAGGAAAATAATAATAGAGATTGGTTTACAGAAAATAAACCTCAATTTCAAATTGAACAAAAAAAGACTAAAGAATTTTATAAAACCTTAATGGAACGTTTAAAATTACACGATTCAATTGAAGCTTTTAAGTTTTTTAGAATTTATAGAGATGTACGTTTTTCTAAAGATAAAACTCCATATAAAACACATTTTTCAGGATCATTTTCTAGAGCAACTAAAAGACTAAGAGGTGGTTATTATGTGCATATTAGTCCTGAAGGAAGTTTTGTAGCAGGTGGATTTTGGCAACCTAATAAACAAGATTTATTGCGAATTAGAAAAGAATTTGAAATGGATACTGCTGAAATTAGAACAATTATAAACGACAAAACATTTACTAAGCATTTTGGAAAATTACAAGGAGAATCTTTAAAAACAGCACCAAGAGGTTTTGATAAAGAACATCAAGATATTGACCTAATTAAAATGAAACAGTTTATTGTAGTGCGTAATTTTAGTGAAAATGAAGTTTTAGCACCAAATTTTTTACATGAAATAGATGCGAGTTTTAAAGCAATGAGACCTTATTTTGATTATATGAGTGAAATACTCACCACAGATTTAAATGGTGTTTCTATCTTAGATTAATTAAAAAGACTGTCTAAAAAGAGTTACTTAAACAAACATCATTACGAAAAATTTTAATTTTGAAATAATCTGTTTGTCAGCAACTTAAAATTTAAATATTGCATTGTTCTACTTGCAAATACGACTTTTTAGACAACTACTTTTTTGTTTTATTCAACAATCAATCTTTTTGTAGAATATGTTGTATCGTTAAATACTTTTACTATATAAAAACCTGAAGGAATATTTTGAATCTCAATTTTATTTTGAATAGCTCCAATGTTTTTATAATCTACAATTAATTGTCCTATTAAATTATAGAATTGTACCCCATTTATAGTTTCATTATTTGTAACAGTAATGGTAATACTATTTGATTTTGTTGGATTAGGATACACCCTAAATAAATTTTTAACAAATTCTTGAACAGATAAAGAACTTAATGCATGAGAACCTAAATCGTCAAGTGGTATTCCTGTTAATACATCCCATTCACTAACTGTATAAGTTGTATTCGGTGATGAAATAGTTGATTTTCTTCTTAGGGTAACATTTTCTCCAAAAGTCACATCTCCCGTGTAACCAACAACATCTATTAAAGTTGTACCAAAAAATAAGCCAATTGGGTCGTCACCATTAAAATCAATAGGAGCACTTAAAGTAGTTTGATTTGAAACATCTTTAATTGCACTCGAAGCATTGCCATTTGCAATCACATATACAGTTCCATTAGCAAGAGCAGAAGATGTAAAATTCAATTGATTGTCCCATGTGCCATTTCCATTAACTTGCTTTTTAATACTATAATTAGATAAGTCTACGGAACTTCCTGTAAAATTAGCAATCTCTATAGCTTTATTATTTCCATCCTCAGTATATTCAGAGATAAAAAGTTCTGAAGCTACTGAAGAATCTGTTAGGGTTGTAAAAGTTTCTGTATTACTGACTAAAGAAGTGTTTCCAGCAGCGTCTTTTGCATAAACAGTAAAATCGTAACTTGTACTTTCAGTTAACCGAGAAATAGCATAAGAATTTATTGCAGAAGATGCTAAAAATACAAAATCTTTAAAGATTTCATAAGAAGTTACTCCAATATTATCTGTTGCTGCAGTCCAACTTAAATCTGCAGAAGTACTCGTTATGTTACTAGCAACTACATCTGAAATAGTACTTGGAGCTTCTGAATCAGGGGCTGTATAACAAGTCCAAGAAATATTGTCAATTACAACTTGTTTTCCAGTTGCATTTCTGATTTCAACAATAACATCACCAGGAACATTAATTCCACTGACAGTAAACTTTTGGACAGTTGTATTATCCCAAGCAATAGAGTTTTCTATAAAAATACCATTTATAAACAATGTAACTTGTCTACTCCCTGCACCAGTAAATCCTTTTAAAAGATCACATGTAAACTCTCCAATTCCATTAGGAATACTGGAAGAAGTTAATTTACTTGAAGTATTTCTAAGTAATAAACCGGTTCCAGTAATAGAAAAACTTTCTTGGTTTCTTGATTCAACATAATTCCAACTAACACCATTATCGCCAGTAAAACTATTATTAGTGTAGCTACTTGTCGCATTTGAACTTGTAAAAGTTTCGGAACCACAAGAGCTAGGAGTATTTGTATTTAAAGTTGTTATGTTTTCTGTATTACTAACCGTTGAAGTATTTCCAAATGCATCTTTTGCATACACTGTTATAGCATAACTAGTATTTATAGTTAAACCTGTTAAAGTAGTAGAATTAGATACTGAAGTATCAAATAAAGAACCATCTACATAAATATCATAACTTGTTACACCAACATTATCAGTTGATGCTGTCCAAGTTAAATCTACTGTTGTATTTGTAATATTTGATGCAGTCAAGTTTGTAGGTGTTGTTGGGTCTTGTGTATCAGCCGTAGCGCTCCAAATTTGAGCTACATATTCTGGATGATCAATAAACGGATTTCTGTTATTTTGTCTCGCATAAATAGCATCGTTTCTACCTATTTCACGTACGCTTACAGGATCGTTTGTATGCCATGTCATCAATAATGTTAAAAAAGGTTCTGCAAATACCTGATCAGTGGTTCCATTGAACATATCATAAGATACTCCCCAAGTTGTTAAAACATTTTCATAACGAGTTGCAAAATAAAAATACATTCTTGCTATATCTCCTTTAAATTCGTCAATAGGTTCAAAAACAGTTCCTGAATAACCGCTAAGAGAGGAGGAACCCCATTTTGAGCCATTTTCAGAAGGAGAAGAAGAGAATTGTGTACCAACTAAGCCATGAGGAAAGTTAGATCGGTATCCATTTACTTTTCCATCTGTAGGTGTTACAAAATGCGCATCATTCCTCATAGGTGAACCTTGGTTAAAAACAGATTGAGGAATTATATGCTCTCTGTTATAACAATCGCCTTCAATTGAATATGTTCCACATTGATCTGTTGAAAATGTAAAATTATAGGGATCAGCAGCGCTTGGATCTTCAGAGTACATATCTAAAATAGTATTATCATTTTCATAATAAATATCTCTATCAGAGGTTTGATAGGTTGTCCATAATCCTGAATATCCATTATCTGTATGATCTTTAATAATGGTATAAAGTTGTGTTTTTAAAGTGTAACCTGTTCCGGTGGCACTATCATAATAACCTGTTGGAATTTGACTATAAGAGGTAATAGACGTAATAAATAGTAATACTAATAATAGTTTTTTCATTGGGCTAATGAATGATTTGTTAAATAAATAAATGGTTAGGTTATTTGTGAGGGTATTAAACAAACCTGAAAAAACTCTTAAAGTCAACTATAGCTAGTATAAAAGATTCTAAAAGTTGGTAAAATTGGGGTGTATTACCGCTGTAAATTTAGTTTATTTTTTAAATAATAAAACATTTTATTACTCAATTTTTTTAATAATAATATACTACTATTGATTGTGGATATACAGTCAATCAAAAGGTATCTCAACCCGATAAGCAACTAATTTTGAGCAATAATAACAAGTACCACTTTTAACCAAAACATAGCAGAAAATTTAATATTACCTGTTGATAAGATATATTGGCAAAAAATTTTCAAAATAAAACAGTATAGAAACTAGAAAAAGGCAGTGATAAAAAATCACTACCTTTATTTCTTTTGTGTAAAAATTGTTTTTTTAAAGGGCTAGAAGCTAACTATTACATGTTAACAATGCCATATAAAATCCGTCGTAACCTGTTTTAAAAGGAGATACTTTATGATCTTTAATAATCGTAAAATTAGGATTGTTTTTTAAGAACGCTTTTACTTGATTTTCATTCTCAGATGGTAAAATTGAACAAGTTGCATACACTAATTTACCACCAACTTTTACCAATTTAGAATAGTTCTCTAATATTTCAGCTTGGGTTTTAATAATATTTTCAACAAACTCAGGCTCTAATTTCCATTTGCTATCAGGGTTTCTTTTTAAAACACCAATACCACTACACGGCGCATCAATTAAAACCCTGTCTGCAGTACCTTTCATTTTCTTTAGTACTTTAGTGGTATCCAATACTTTTGTTGTAACATTATGAACTCCAGCTCTTCGTGTTCTTATTTTTAATTTTTTTAATTTACTTTCGTAAATATCTGTTGCAATAATATTTCCTTTATTTTCCATTAAAGCAGCTAAATGCAATGTTTTTCCTCCGGCACCAGCACAAGTATCAATTACTTTCATTCCTGGTTGAACATCTAAATAAGCAGCAACTAATTGAGAAGAAGCATCTTGTACTTCAAAAAGACCATCCTTAAAACAATCTGTTCTAAAAACATTAGCACGTTCCACTAATTTTAAAGCATCTGGATAACCATCAATAAAAACAGTGTCAATTCCTTCATCAGCAAGTTTTTTTCGCAGTGAAGCTTTGTTGGTTCTTAAGGTATTTGTTCTTAAAATTACTTCAGCTTGCATATTTAAAGCCGTAATTTCTTTAGTCCAATGTTTTTCGCCTAATTCTTTTATACCTATAGCATCTAACCAATCTGGAATAGATTCTTTAAATACTCTAACTTTTTGAAGTTCATCAAATTTACCTTTAATTCTTCTTTCAGGAACTCCCTGTAATTGATTCCAATCGGGTAATTTATAGCCTTTTAAAATTGCAAAAACAGCAAAATTCTTCCAAACATTTTCGGTTGAATAATGAGATTTTGTTCCAGCTATTTCGTTGTACAATCGTTTCCAACGCACCATTTCGTAAATAGTTTCTGCAACAAATTTGCGGTCTCTTGCTCCCCAACGAGCATCTCGTTTTAATGCTTTTTGAACCACTTTATCGGCATATTCTCCTTCATTAAAAATTAATTTTATAGCATCTACAACGGTAAATACTAAATTTCTGTGTAATCTCATATTAAAAATTTAAGGCTGCAAAGATACATAATTTGTAGCTAAGAAGTTAGGCTTTAAATTTAGAGATTGTTTATTGCTGTTCTAATTATTACCTTCGTGCTTTCATTAAAAAAATGCCAAATTATAATTTTAATACTTCTATTGCATATTTAAAAGGTGTTGGACCTAATAGAGCTGTTTTACTTAAATCAGAATTAGGTATTCATACATTTGGCGATTTAATTAATTTTTTTCCGAATAGATATATAGATAGAACTCAGTTTTTTAAAATAAATCAACTTCAAAATAATTCATCTGAAGTTCAAGTTATAGGGAAAATTATAAATATAAAAACTGTTCAGCAAAAAAGAGGAAGTAGGTTGGTAGCTACTTTTACCGATGGAACAGGACAAATGGAATTGGTTTGGTTTAGAGGTGCCAAATGGATAAAAGATGCACTAAAAATTAACACTCCTTATGTAATTTTTGGGAAAACAAATTTTTTTAATGGTTTGTATTCTATGCCGCATCCAGAAATGGAATTGGTTGAAGATTATAAAAAAAGTTTGCGAACTGCTATGCAACCTATTTATCCTTCAACCGAAAAATTAACGAACAAGGGCATTTCAAACAAAGTTGTTTCTAAAATGATTCAGAACTTATTTGAAGAAGTACAAGGTAATTATACAGAAACCTTGTCAGCTTCAATTATAAATGAACTTCATTTAATTTCAAAAAAAGAAGCATTATTAAACATTCATTTTCCTCAAAATCAAGAATTATTAACAAAAGCACAAATTAGACTTAAGTTTGAAGAATTGTTTTTTATTCAATTGCAACTTATTCGAAAAAAACTGGTTAGAAAAGCTAAAATAAAAGGCTTTAATTTTGAAAAAGTAGGCGATAATTTCAACAATTTTTACAGTAGTAAACTTCCTTTCGATTTAACAAATGCGCAAAAAAGAGTGTTAAAAGAAATACGGAAAGATTTAGGTTCTAATGCGCAAATGAATCGTTTATTACAAGGCGATGTAGGTTCTGGAAAAACTATTGTTGCATTGTTAACTATGTTAATTGCTTTAGATAATGGGTTTCAGGCAGCGTTAATGGCTCCTACCGAAATTTTAGCAACACAGCATTATAATTCGTTGGTTGAATTGTTAGATGGCTTAAATATTTCTATAAAATTATTAACAGGCTCTACAAAAACAAAAGAGCGAAAAATTATACATGAACAATTAGAAAATGGTGAATTAAATATTTTAATTGGTACCCATGCGCTTATTGAAGATAAAGTTAAATTCAAAAATTTAGGCATTGCAATAATTGACGAACAACATAGGTTTGGAGTAGCGCAACGTTCTAAAATGTGGCAAAAGAATAAACTGCCACCACACGTTTTAGTAATGACAGCAACACCAATACCTCGAACTTTAGCAATGAGTGTTTATGGCGATTTAGATATTTCTGTTATTGACGAATTACCTCCAGGAAGAAAAGAAGTGAAAACAGCACATAGATACGATGCAAACCGGCTTTCGGTCTTTAAATTTTTAAAAGAAGAAATTGCAAAAGGGCGCCAAGTTTATGTTGTGTATCCGTTAATCAATGAATCTGAAGCTATGGATTATAAAGATTTAATGGATGGATACGAAAGTATTGCTCGTGAATTTCCATTGCCAAACTACCAAATTAGTATTGTACATGGAAAAATGAAACCTGCAGATAAAGAGTATGAAATGCAACGTTTTATAAAGGGTGAAACTCAAATTATGGTAGCAACAACCGTAATAGAAGTTGGGGTAAATATTCCAAATGCAAGTGTTATGGTTATTGAAAGTGCTGAACGGTTTGGTTTGTCTCAATTACATCAGTTACGTGGTAGAGTAGGACGTGGAGCAGCACAAAGTTATTGTATTTTAATGACCAGCTTTAAACTTTCTTCAGATGCTAAAATACGCTTAAATACGATGGTAGATACTAGTGATGGATTTAAAATTGCAGAAGTTGATTTAAAATTACGTGGACCAGGAAATTTAATGGGAACCCAACAAAGTGGTGTTTTAAATTTACGTATTGCAGATATTGTTAAAGACACTCAGTTATTAAAAAAAGCAAGAGTTATTGCAATTGATGTATTAACAAAAGATCCTTTATTAAAGCTGCCAGAAAATAACTTTATTAGAACTGCATACCAAGAAATTAGTAAAAACAGTACCATTTGGTCTAATATTAGTTAAAATTATTTCAAAACAACCCTCAAAAAACCTGTTTAAGGTTTAAGTTTAAAGTTGGTTTGTTTATCTTTGCATCTTGTTAAAAATAAAATCTAAAGATGAAAATATCATACAATTGGTTGAAACAATTTTTAAAGGTTGATTGGGAAGCCGAAAAAACAGGAGAATTGTTAACTGATTTAGGACTAGAAGTTGAAGGACTAGAAACTGTAGAATCTATAAAAGGAAGTTTAGAAGGAATTGTAATAGGTAAAGTTTTAACATGCGTACAGCATCCAAATGCTGACAGATTAAAAGTTACAACTGTAGATTTAGGAAAGGGTGATCCAGTGCAAATAGTTTGTGGAGCACCAAATGTAGCTGCAGGGCAAACTGTACCTGTAGCAACAATTGGAACAACGCTGTATGATGCTAAAGGGGAAGGGTTTAAAATTAAGAAAGGCAAAATAAGAGGAGAAGAAAGTCACGGAATGATTTGTGCTGAAGATGAACTAGGTTTAGGAAGCAGTCACGACGGGATTATGATTTTAGACGAAACTTTAAAAGCAGGTACACCAGCAGCTACAGTTTTTAATATTGAAAAAGATGAGGTTTTTGAAATTGGTTTAACACCAAATAGAGCAGATGCTATGAGCCATTATGGAACCGCACGTGATTTACGCGCAGGTCTTATTCAAAAAGGCATTTCTTTAGAGTTACTTTCTCCTTCGGTAAGTGATTTTCACGTATATGACAGAACTTTAAAATTTGATGTAGTTGTTGAAGACGAAGAAAAAGCACCAAGATACGCAGGTGTTACTATTTCAGATATTACGGTTAAAGATTCTCCAGATTGGCTTCAAAATAGGTTAAAAGCAATTGGGTTAACTCCAATAAATAATATTGTAGATGTTACTAATTATGTACTGCACGAATTAGGTCAACCATTACATGCATTTGATGCATCAAAGGTAAAAGGAAACAAAATTATTGTAAAAACCTTACCTACAGGAACAAAATTTACAACTTTAGATGAAGTTGAACGTGAATTACACGAGGAAGATCTAATGATCTGCGATGGAAATGAAGAACCAATGTGTATTGCAGGTGTTTTTGGAGGTTTAACTTCTGGAGTTACAGAAAATACTTCTTCAATATTTTTAGAAAGTGCTTATTTTAACCCTATTTCTATTAGAAAAACTGCTAAAAGACATGCGTTAAATACCGATGCGTCATTTAGGTTTGAAAGAGGAATTGACCCATCTATAACAAAATATGCGTTAAGACGCGCTGCTATTTTAATTTTAGAAGTTGCAGGAGGAAAAATTTCATCAGAAATTTCTGAATTTTATCCTGTAAAATTTGAAGACTTTCAAGTGTTTTTGTCTTATGAAAAAATGAACCGTTTAATTGGAGCTGAAATCCCAAAAGAAACCGTAAAAAACATTTTAGCTTCATTAGATATTAAATTTAATAGTGTAACCGAGGGAGGTATTGGATTAACAATTCCTGCATACCGTGTAGATGTTACAAGAGAAGCAGATGTTATTGAAGAAATTTTAAGGGTATATGGTTATAATAATGTAGAATTTTCTCATAAGTTAAATACTTCTATTTCTTTTTCTGAATTTGATGATGTAAAAATAGAAAACGTTATTTCTAACCAATTAGTTGCTCAAGGTTTTAATGAAACTATGGCAAATTCTTTAACAAAATCAGACTATGTTTCGTTGTCAGAAATGTTAAACGAAGATCATAATGTAGTTATGTTAAATCCTCTAAGTAACGATCTAAATGTGATGCGCCAGTCGTTGTTATTTAGCGGATTAGAATCTGTTTTATATAATATAAACCGAAAGAATAATGCGCTAAAATTCTTCGAATTTGGAAAAACATACCACAAATTTGAAAGTGGATATTCCGAACAAAAGCACTTAACTTTATTTGTTTCTGGATCAAGATCAAAAGAGCGTTGGAATGTAGTTCAAAAAAAATCGGATTTCTTTTATTTAAAAGGAATTGTAATGGCACTATTACAACGTTTAGGTATTAATAAAACAAAAACAACTCCTACAAAAAACGATGTATTTTCTGAAGGAATTACATTAAGTTTAGGTAAAATTAAATTAGTTGATTTAGGTGTAGTTAAACGTTCTATAAATAAAGAATTTGGAATAAAACAAGAAGTGTTATTTGCAGATTTTAATTGGGAAAATATTTTAAAAGTAGGTGGAAAATCTACTGTTAATGTTTCGGAACTACCTAAATTCCCAGCAGTTAAAAGAGATTTTTCTTTGTTACTTGATAAAGAAGTTACTTTTTCTGAAATTTATAATTTAGCTTTTCAAGCAGAAAAGAATTTACTAAAACACGTTGATTTATTTGATGTTTATGAAGGTGATAAATTAGAGGAAGGAAAAAAATCGTACGCAGTTAGTTTTTTATTACAAGATGAAAACAAAACCTTAAACGATAAACAAATAGATAAGGTTATGCAGAAATTGCAACAAACTTTCGAAAAAAATGTAGGTGCAACTTTAAGATAAAAGTAATTATTTCGCAAGACACCTTAAAAACATAGAACTTACAACAAAAACTCCTTTTAAAGGAGTTTTTTGTTTTTAAAAAGCTTTTCGTTACTACTATTTTTCATGTCGTTTATAGTATAAATAGATGGTGAGCTTCTAAATATGCTATAAAGCATAGTAAAGTTTACTTAATTACTGCAGGAAGTATAAAAATAATAAGATGATTGTTTAAGAATGGACAACAACTTATAAAATGATAATAGTCACATTAATAATTGATTAAATTTTTTATATTTGAATGTTACTCCTAAATGCTATGGATTTTACAATAAATATATTGAAGTTTTACTCACCTTATCCCGATAATTTTGGGGATGAATTTCTATAATATGAATTTTTAACAGAGTTTGACAGTAATAGTATAAATGAAAAAAAATATTAAAATATTAGGAATTATAATTCTGATTATTGCACCAATTATTGGTGGAGTTTATTTGTACTTGACAGATTTTGGTAGAGAACCTAGTAATCCGAGAATAGAAATTCCAATAACTTATAATATTGGTTGGTGGACAAATCAAAATAAATTAACAATTGAAAATCTTGACATAGAAATAATCGAAAGCAAATTGAACTTGTTTAATTTTAAATCATTGATTTCATATAGAATAAATGGAGAAATTAAGTTTGAGGGTAATTGGAAACCAAGTATTAAAGAAATTCATATTTCTGAAAGAATAAATAGAGATACAACTCAAACTTATAATAGAATAATTGAATTAACACCAATTGTAAAAGTTAAAAACGATGAAAATGTAAACGGTGGAGTTGAAAAATTTGATTTTACGAATGAACATATAATTACATCAGGAAATTGGGGTATGAATAGAATAAAATTTGTTTGTGGAGAAAAGGAAATAGAAATTGAATTAAGACAAACGAAATAAAAAACTACTGCCAACAACTCATAAAATTTATGCTTACATTTAAACTAAATACAAACCAACAAACATTCATCAAACGATTTGCTACTTCCGAAAAATCTCCGATTTCTCAGTCGCACAAATCTTATAAAAACACGTTGTGCTTCATTATGACCAAACCGCTATCCAATGATAAAATTCTTTAGAAAAATACGCTACGACCTTATGAAAAAAAATAAAACAGGAAAGTATCTCAAGTATGCTATTGGTGAAATTGTGTTGGTAATGATTGGTATTTTACTTGCTTTACAAGTGAGCAATTGGAATCAGGATAGGAAAGACCGCATTAGCGAGCGTAAACTTTTAGACAATATTCATAGAGATTTTATTCAGAATAAAATTAGTTTTGATTCTGTTAAAGTAATTAACTATCGAAGTCTTACTGCCTTGGACAGCATGATTGTTTTGTTCCCTTTAAACAGAGATAGTATAAAGGTTGCGACTTTTTGGAAATACTTCTCACAGATCCAAGACCATACCTATAATCCCTATTCTAGCTCTGTAGACTTGGTAGTCAATTCAAATTCACTTCAATTAATACAAGATGAAGAACTACAAGAATACTTGGTCTCTTGGAAAGATGTGTTACTGGATTATCAAGAAGAAGAAAATATGTACTATAAAATGATGAATGACCACTTTTGGCCTTATTGGAGGGAAACATTAGATTATTCAGGGTTAGACTCAGAAATGAGTCTTACAGGCAGTTCTACCATAAAGTTTCAAAATTATATTATAGATAAAAGGAGTTATTTAAGTGCCATTATTAAAGCAATAGAGGAAGAACCCATTGAAAATCAAATCAATGAAATTATCAGATTAACTGAACCAAAAGATTAATGATAATGAAATTGATTGATATAAAAAATAACGAAAGCACAATACCTCATATAATTTATGCTAAAATTTAAACTAAATACAAACCGACAAACATTCATCAAACGATTTACTATAAACGAAAAAAAGCAATAACAAAATCAACTTTTGTATACAAGCAGTTTGGTGGCAATTATTAAAACGAACCTCTGAAAAGAAGAAATTATAGAATGGTAAAAAAAATATTTTTAAACGATAAATTCATACTTCTATTAATTCTAATAAATGCAGTAACAATTTTTGCAAGTGGATTTGAAATGTCGCCTAGTAACAGATTTATTTTTTCAATAACTGACAATATAATAACTGGACTTTTTATTACAGAATTAATAGTGAAATTTAAAGAATTTGGAATAAAAGGTTATTTCGATTCAAATTGGAATAAATTTGATTTTGTTTTAATAGCTTTATCTCTCCCAGCTTTAATTGCATTTGTCGGTAATTTTGAAATTACAAATTTAAGTTTCTTACTTGTATTTAGAGTTATGCGAGTTTTTAAATCATTCCGATTTTTAAAGTTTATTCCAGGAATAGAACACTTAGTAAAAGGAATTAATAGAGCATTAAAAGCTTCTATTTTTGTTTTTATTGGGTTTATAATTTATATATTCATTATAAGTATTTTATCCTTTTATCTTTTTAAAGGAGTTTCGACAGAATATTTCGGAAACCCTTTGAATTCTCTTTATACTACATTTAAAATCTTCACTGTTGAAGGTTGGTATGAAATACCAGATTTATTAACACAAAACTTATCATCTACAACATCGTTCTTTACATATTTGTATTTTATTTTTGTTGTAATCTCTGGAGGAATATTCGGATTATCTCTTGTTAATTCAATTTTCGTTGATGCTATGGTAAGTGACAATAACGATGCACTTGAAAAAAAAATTGATTCATTAGAAAAAAAAATTGATAAATTACTATATAAAAACAAAGAGCTATGAAATTAGAAAAAATATTAGATAATGTAAATTCACTAGAAAAGAATTCATTTTTAAAAATCATTGACAATATAATTTCAAATCACCCAAGTAATTATAAAGAAATAGAAAAAATTTTATCAGAAAATAATAATAACTTGAAAGCTATTGACAATATTAATATTGCAAAAGTATTTAAGCTTTTAACAGATGAATTTACAGAAGTAATAAAACAAGAATTTCTTAATACAACTTCCCAACTCGATATTTTGATTGATATTATTATTCGAGACGGACATAATCTTATCAAAGAAGATTGGTTTGTAAATCTTTACGATAAAGAAATTAAAAGTATAAAAAAGAAAACAACCGAATTAATTAAGAAACTTGATAATGAAAAATCAGACCTTAATTCACATAGAAAGCGTGATTATTTGATTTACAAAGCTTGTGTAAATACAGCATATTTTAACGATAACGTAAATAATAGAGATACAAAGATAACAAATGACGAATTATCCATTTTGTTAACCTTGTCAAATGAACTGGGATTATCACAAGAAGAAATTAAATTAATCAATTATATTGTTATTCCACCCGAAAAATTGCAAATAGAGCAAGTTATAAATGACTTGAAAGCAGTAGGTTTAATTTTCTATTCAAAGAAAAACAGACAAGTTTATGTCGCTGATGAAATTGTAAGAGTTTTGAGGAAAATACGTAAAAAACAAGTTGCAGATAAATTTTACCGTAGATTTTTAAAACTATTAAGAGAGCCACAGATTAATATTGTTTGTAGAAATCATAATATTGATATTAAACTTTCGATTGAAGAAAAGATAAAGAATATTATAAATGAAGGTATTTCATTCTCAAAATTATTATCATATGAACTTCATAAAGAAGGTACTTCTTTAACCGAAAAGAAAAAATTTGTAAATGAAATATGGGAAAAGGGATTTGAAATGTCTGGAAATCTTAAAGGCACAACTTTAGAAGAGAAAATTGGTAACTTAATCTATTATTTCGACCAAATTGAAAAAGATGAAAAGGTTGGAATTTCAATAGATGGATATAGTCAATTACTTTCTGATTTAAATGAAACTTTCCCAGAACTTAATAAAACGATTCGGGCAGAGTTTGAAATGCAAGATGAGTTTGTTTTAAAAAGTGATTATTTATTAGATTTCAATATTAAACCTAGAGATATACTGGACATAATTGAGAAAAAGGAACTTCTTAATTTTTGTGAAAAATACGATCTAAAAAAAAGAGGGAACTCTGTTTTAAATATTCTGGATGGTTATAAAGATTCAGATAATCTATTTATTGAAAACTATGAAAATATTGGGTTTAGAGACTTAAACTCTTTAAAAGAGAATGGTATTAGTTTAAAAGAAGCAGAATTAGGTTTAAAATTTGAGGATGTTACAAAAGCAATATTTGAAAAACTTGGTTTTAATATAGACGAAGATTTAAAAAAGAAACTTAACACTAAAAAAAATAAAATTGATCTTGTCTTAAGTTTGGGCGATGAGGGGTTAATAATTATTGAATGTAAAACCGTTAAAGAAAGTGGTTACAATAAATTTAGTTCTGTAACTCGTCAAATGAAATCATATATTGATTTAGCGACTGGAAATGGACACAATGTTGTAAAATCGTTATTAGTTGCACCAGATTTTAGTGATGAGTTTGTAAATGATTGCGACCTTGATTTTGAATTAAATTTGTCTTTAATAACAGCTTCATCCCTTTTAAAAATACTTGAAGCGTTTAAGAATTCAAAACATAAACAGTTCCCATATCAACTTTTAATGAAAGATGTTCTAATAAAAGAAGATAGAATCATAAAAGCAATAAATAAGAAATAATAAAAGTAACTAACAATTGATTTAAAATAAGCTAAATCCATAAAATAGAATAGTTCTAAAAAAAAATAAATTTAAGGATCGAAAAATTGAGTTTTCAAAATCGCATTTTTTCATATTCTAAGCTGCTCTAAAATAAACTAAAATTAAACTTTAAACTAAAATTATGAAAAAAATCTTAACCCTATTTACATTTACTTTATTAATAATTACAAGTATAAATGCACAAAAAGAAATAAATTCATTGACCTTTGATAACACTCAAGATATTAATTTTTTTAGTAAAATTAAAAACAATACTAAAGTAAAAAAATATAAAACGGTTAATGAAAATATTGTTAAGATTGGAGATACATTAATTTTAGGGAACCCTACATCACAAGAATTTAACTCAAGAACTTATTCAGGTAGCTACGGTAACAGAGCAAGAGGTAGTGTTGGTAATACAAGAAGTACATCAACTAAAACTTATGAGTTTATTAAAATGGGAAGACCTGCAGGATTCGGAAGTATTATGACTGCTATGGGCGGTGAATCACAGATAATGGCAAGTAATAGTTTAAAAAACACTACAGTTATTGTAAATGAAATGAAAGCTTATCATAGAGGAAGTAAAAAGAAACCTCTATATGTAATTATGGTTTTAGGAGAAATCAATGGTCGAGCTTTCGGCATTAATAAATATTTAAGCGTAATGGATACTGAATTAGCTCTAGAATCTGGCGAGATTTTATTAAAAAATAGAAAAATGACTAGAGATGAGGCAATTGCAAAATTAAAAGAGGCCAAAGAGTTAACGGAAATTGAAATGATGACTAAAGAAGAATTTGATAAATTAAAAAAAGAACTTGCGCCGATAATAATGAATAAAAGATAAGACTGTTGTTAAACCACAAAAATTAATGAAAAATATAGAATTTAAAATAGGAATAGTTCCTAAAACATCTGAAATAATTGAGGTTTATGATAGTTCGGGAATAAACAGACCAACCAAAGACAGCAATCGAATAACTAAAATGTATAAAAATTCTAATCTGATTATAACTGCTTGGTTGAATAATGAACTAATTGGAATATCACGCTCTATAACCGATTTTTGTTATGCTTGCTATTTATCGGATTTAGCTGTGAAAAGCGAATACCAAAAAGAAGGAATTGGAAAGCAACTAATAAAATTAACAGAAAAAGAGATTGGAAAGCAAACTGCATTAATTTTACTTTCTGCAGCATTGGCAATAGAATACTATCCTAAAATTGGATTTGATAAAATTGAAAATGGGTTTATAATTTCTCGAACTGAATAATGAAATTGAATTCAGAAACGAAAATAGCATGATATACAACACCTCATATAATTTATGCTAAAATTTAAACTAAATACAAACCGACAAACATTCATCAAACGATTTACTATATCCCAAGAGTCTCCAATTTTACAGTCTCGCGCAAATAATAAAAAACACATCGCATATTGAAATAGCTGAGCAACTTTGAAAATGATTTATAAATTGATTAACATAATAATAGAAAACAACAGAAATTGGTCACGGTTTCAAGAGTTGTTTGTTAAAAAGGAAATTAATTCTAAAACTCTTTTATTAAGAGAGGGAGAAATTGCAATTCAGAAAGCCTTAATACGAGGTGTATTCTGAAAAATAAGTTATTAAAAACCGAAAAAGGACTAGTTATATTATGGTGAAACAAGTGGTATAAAAGTAGGCGGTATCGCCTTTTAATTTTCTAAATTATCAATAGCGTTTTCGAAAAGAATCCCGCCTTTGTACATTCCCTTTAAAATTGGTTGAATTTCTTGACCTAGTGCTGTCAGACTGTATTCAACTCTTGGTGGAACTTCAGGAAAAACAGTTCGTTTTATTAAACCAGCAGCTTCTAATTCTTTTAGTTGTTTAGATAGCATACGTTCGCTAATATCAGTTAATAATTTAACCAATTCATTATACCTTTTAGCTCCTTGAAAAAGATGTAAAATAATTGTTCCTTTTCGTTTCCCTTTAACCACATTTATAAACGTATCTATCGGACAATAACTTTTTTTCATTTTTTTTCTTCTCTTAAAGTGTTGAAATTATTAAAAACAGAACTAAATGTTCGTAAGCCTACCTTTTGTAAGTTGTTGATAAGTAGTAAATTTATTCTGATATTTGTACAAAAATACATAAAATAAGAAGACATAGGATGGAAAATAATAATGGTACATTTAAGGCATTTCGAGTTGAAGAAAATGAAGGAAGCTACATTGGTTTAGTTAAAGAAATGGAATTTCGCCCTTTAGATAATGGTGAAATATTGGTTAAAGTGCATTACAGTTCATTAAACTATAAAGATGCATTATCCGCTTCTGGAAATAAAGGAGTTACTAGGAATTACCCACATACTCCTGGTATTGATGCCGTTGGAACTGTTGAGAAGTCGAATAGTGAAATTCTGAAAGTTGGAGATAAAGTAATTGTAACTAGCTATGATTTAGGGATGAATACCGATGGTGGTTTTGCTGAATACATAAAAGTACCTTCAGAATGGGCTGTTAAACTACCAAAAAACATGACTATGAAGGAAGCCATGATATACGGAACAGCAGGATTAACCGCTGGCATGTCTGTCTTGAAATTAACGAAATTAGTAAAACCAGAAGATGGAAAAATAGCGGTTTCTGGAGCTACAGGAGGTGTTGGAGCATTAAGTGTTTCAATTTTAAGCAAGTTGGGATATGACGTGGTTGCCATAACTGGAAAAGAAATAGAACGAGAATATTTACTAAATCTTGGTGCAAAAGAAATCATATTTCGCAATGAAATAGAAAACTTTGATAAAAAGCCATTATTGAGGCCTTTGTTTGCTGGTGCAGTAGACACGGTTGGTGGAGTTATTCTTGAAAACATTATTAAATCAACCCAGTCTAATGGTGTAGTTACTTGTTGCGGAAACGTTGCTTCTCCCAAACTAGATTTAACCGTTTTCCCTTTTATCCTTCGGGGCGTAACACTTGTTGGGATAGATTCTCAGAACTACCCGATGACAAACAGAACAAAAGTATGGGAACTATTATCAGACAAGTGGAAACCAAACCATTTAGAAGATACTTGTAACGAAATTACTTTCGAAGAAATACAGCATAAAATTGAATTAATGCTTAAAGGAAAACTTAGAGGACGCACTGTTTTAAAACTGACATTATAAATATACAACACAACATTTTGTACAAGTATTGGCAGGCTAATTAACAAATATTAATGCTTTTGGCTTCCTTAGGATACATACATATTCAAGCTTTTTATGTATAATTTGAGAATTAGGCTTATATATTAATTTTTCTATGTTCTTAATAGAGGCTACATAATTTAAAACCATATAAAAAATGAAAGTTACTGCAAAACACAATGAACGAATTGCCAAAATGAAATTTTCTTCAGTATACCCTCATTACGTTACAAAGGTAGAAAAGAAAGGTAGAACAAAGGAAGAGCTGCATCAAGTTATAGAATGGTTAACAGGTTTTAATAAGTTGAAAACACAAGAGTTAATTGATGCACAGGTAACATTTGAAACATTTTTTAAATTCGCAACATTAAACCCAAATGCGCAGCTTATTAAAGGAGTAATATGTGGTTATCGCATTGAGGAAATAGAAAATCCATTAACAAAACAAGTACGATTTTTAGACAAATTAGTAGATGAATTAGCTAAAGGACGAAAAATGGATAAAATTTTACGTGAAGATAAAACAACTAAATAGACTCTAAAACACCTCTAAAATTTCGTTTTCATATAATTAATCAAAAATAAATAGCGCACTATAAATGCAATTATTAAAGAAAGCAATGCAATATTAAAAACTTGAATTTTAAAAATCCAGACTAAAAGCATTAGTACAATTAAGCCGATTATACCTAAATTATAATAATAAATCCATTTTGGAAGTTTGGATTTTAACAGATAAAATGCAACTATTAAATTGGGAGCAAAAGCCCATAAAAAATTTAAATTTTTATATGTTGCAGTATGGTCGGTAGCAAACCAAAGTAATAATACTGCAATTCCTATAATTCCTGTTATAAAGAAAATTAAAAAATCTAGCCATTTAGATCTACTATTATTTTTAAAGTTTTTATAGCTAATAAATAGTATAATTAAACTGAAACAAGCAATAATAAAAAGTGGTGTAGTTATAAAACTAAGTGGTTTTAAAATCTCATTTGATTTAGGATATAATACTGTTTTAGTTTCTTTAACCAAAGGTTTTACTCCATTTGTAGTAGTAATTGTTGCATTTTCAAACGCATAAAAAATATAATCTGGTAAAAATTTATAAGCGTCTTTTGTTGCTTCTTTATCTATAACAGAACCCAACGCTAAATCAATACCAAATTTTCCCCATTTTTGATTTTTAGTATAATCCGCAATTAAATCTCTATGTGTTTTGGACGAAGAAATATGACTGTTGCTAAACGCTACATCATCCTTTAAAATACCTTTAATAACTTCTTCTATTTTGGTAGAGCAATTGTTGTAAAAGAAATCGTATTGATAATCTTTGTTAGAAGGTTTGGCATTGTTTTCTAAAAAATTGTAAGTTGCTTGTACTTGAGCTAGATCAAGATTTAATTCTTGAGTTTTTACCCACCTTTTTTCGTAATTATAAATTTGTAAGAATAAGCCAAATCTAGAAGTTGACAATTGATATGTTAGTTTTCCTTTCGCAAAATTTAGGTAAAAATTAGGGGCGTTAAAATTAAAAGTTCCATAGTTATATATTTTATCTAATTTATTTACGGGATCAAAAACTCGAAAAGCACTATGACCGAAAGTTGAATAAAGTTCACTTCCAGGACCACAAGTTACAACACTTACTGTTGCTTTTTCCGAAAGATTAATTTGTGCATTAAATCTAATTGAAAATAATACTATAATTAAAAATAAAGAATATTTAAGTTTCATAATTATCTAAAATTTTCAAAATCAACTTTTATAGAAAAAACATTTGAATAAAGCGCTGCACCAACGTTTCCAATATTGGTTAGGGCATAATCTATTTGAATTCCTTTGTATTTAAATCCGACACCAAAATTTGGTTGTATAGAAGTTTCAGTGGTCATATCAAATTGTAATTCTTTTTGAATATTACCAATACCAGCTCTTAAATATACCAAATCTGTATAATCTAATTGAAAACCTAAAGCAGGATCTAAACTAACAGCATCTGAAGAAATAATGTCGTTAGTTTTTGTAAAACGAAGATTAAAATCTAATTCGGAAAGTAAATTAAAATCTTTTGAAATATTAAACTTTCTTGCAATACCAAGTTGTGCTTTTGGAAGCGTAATTTCTGTAGTTTCAGGTAATTCTTGATTTTGATCTGGAATTGCATTCTGTATTTTTTCAAATTCTTTTTCGTCGATACTCCAAGAATTATAGGTAGTTGTAATATCTCTTAACATTAGTCCATATTTCCAGTTGTTTTTTTCATATTGAACCCCAGCATCAAATCCAAATCCCCAAGAAGTTGCAAAATCTCCAATAATTCTTCTAATAATTTTAGTGTTTAACCCAACATTTAATCCTTCAATATTTAAGTTTCTAGCGTACGATAGATTTAAAGCATAATCTGCAGCAGAAAATAAGCTAATACGGTTGTAATCTATATTTCCTTCATTATCAATAAGTTCTGTGGTGTTTAAAATATCATCAACTCCAAATCTTATTATTGAGATTCCAACAGCACTTTTTTGATCAATTTGCATTGCAAAAGCAGCATAATCGTATTTTGCAATTCCTTCAAAATATTCAGCGTGCATAATGGCACCTTGGTAATCATTTACATTTACCAAACCTGCTGGATTCCAGTATGCCGAATTTACATCGTTACTTGTGGCAACAACAGCTTTATTCATTCCAAATGCCGCAGCATCTACACCAATATTTAAAAATTCGTTAGAATATTTTCGAACAGATTGTGCTGTTATAAATTGTGAAGAAATTAAAAAGAGTACTAAATATTTTTTCAAGATAATATATTTTAAAACGAAAGTAAAAAAACTTTATAAGTTAACGTTCACTATTAAGAAATAATATGATTAATGTAGTTTAAAATTCGGTTTTCGCTCCACAATAAATCTTTTCCAAAGAAGGAAGTATTAAAACCAACATGTCCTCCATATTTAGTTGCTTCAAAAGTTAAATTATTATTTGCTGATGCTTCATTAAAAGGGTGGCAGCTTTCAGATAAAAAAGTATCATCCATTGCATTTATAAGTAAGGTAGGAAGTTTAATGTCTTTTAAAAATTGTTTGGAACTGCATTGTGTCCAATAATCACGTGCATTTTTAAAACCAAAAAGAGGTGCTGTTACAGCATTGTCAAAGTCTCTAAATGTTTTGGCAGATGCAATGGCATTTCTATCGAGTTTACAGTCAGGAAACTTCTTTAGTTTCTTTAAAGTCTTTTCTTTAAGACTCATCATAAATCGTTTTAAATATATTGTGTTGCTCCAATTTGCTAAGGAATTTGAAGATCCTTCTAAATCGCACGGAGTAGAAATTGCAATTCCACCTTTAATTTCCGAAGGAATTTTAGTAGTTTCACCTAAATACTTTAGCGTAATATTTCCACCCATACTGTAGCCTAAAAGTACAATATTTTTATAGTTGTAATTTTTTAGAATATAATTAATTATGGTTGCTACATCATCTGTTTTTCCGCTATTGTACGAATAAATATGGTTGTTATCTTCACCGCTACATCCCCTAAAATTAACAGCAACACAATCAATATTGTTATTATTTAGGTAATTAACAATTGAAATTATGTATTTAGATTTTGAACTTCCTTCAAGTCCGTGCATAGCTATAACTAAAGTTTCGGAATTATTTGTAGAAAAATCTAAATCTAAAAAGTCGTTATCTTCGGTTGTAATTCTTTCTCTTTTGTATGCGTTATTTCCTGTATAAAATAATGTTTTATACATAGTATTTATATGCGTATTTTTAAAAAGATAAGAAGGTTTATAACTAGATTCAATTATTGGCATGGGAACAAACTATTAAAAAATAACGATACATTAATTTACTGAAAACAATTTGTTAAATTTACAAAAAATTAAAAAGATGAATCTTAAAAAATACATTCCTAATTTATTAACACTTTTAAATTTACTTTGCGGAACAATTGCAACAATATATGCAGTAAATAATGAATTGGAAATTGCAGCTTATTTAGTATTTTTAGGTATCTTTTTTGATTTTTTTGATGGATTTGCAGCGCGTATTTTTAAAGTTGATGGTGAATTGGGAAAACAATTAGATTCTTTAGCCGATGTTGTTACAAGTGGAGTAGTACCTGGAATTGTAATTTATAAATTATTACAAACTAAAAATACGATTGAGGTTTTTAATACTGAAATTGTTTCTTGGAAAACGCAAGATATAGAATTTCTTCCTTTTTTTGGCTTACTATTTACATTAGCTGCTGCATTTAGATTGGCAAAATTTAATATTGATGAACGCCAAACGAGTTCTTTTATTGGTTTACCAACACCTGCAGCAACTTTGGTAGTTTTGTCGTTACCATTAATATTAAATTATAGCTCATTAGATTTTACAACAACTATAATTGAAAATAAGTGGTTTTTAATTGGATTAACATTTATTTTAAGTTTTTTAATGAATGCAGAAATTCCCTTATTTTCTCTAAAATTTAAAGATTATAGCTTTAAAAACAATAAAATTAAATTTGGGTTTATACTAATAACAGCCATTTTATGTATTGCATTAAAATTTGTTGCAATACCTGTTGTTATTATAGTTTATGTATTAATGTCGTTTTTTTACAATAAGAAAAGTTTTGCTAAATAATAAAAAATATGGCTTAAAATATAATGAAGCTAAAGTTTTTAACTACTTATAGTCACTAATTTGTAATTCAGTTTTCTGCTCCCCTTTATTAAGTGATTTTATTTTAAAAGATATTCTATTTATAGCGTAATATTTTTTATCTTTAATGTAAATCTAAAATTAGTTTTAAACAGTAAAAGCTTCATAATGATTCGAAATTTTTACTTACTACATATCGCAATTACTTGTTTTATTCAAGTTGGCATTTTACAAGCGCAAGAGTATACTGTAGCAGGTGATTTTGATTATGCTCCTTATTCATTTATAGATAAAAACGGAAATGCGGCTGGTTTAGACATTGATATACTAAATGCTATTGCAGCTGAAACTGGATTAACTTTTAAATATCAACTTAGTGAATGGAGTGAAGCATTAAATTCTATTGAATCTGGTAAAGCCGATATTTTAGCAAGTATTATTTTTTCTGAAGAAAGAGAGAAGGTATTCGATTTTACACATCCTACTCATGCGGGTTACTATTCCTTATACATTAGAAAAGAGTTGCCCTTTAATGAAATTTCAGATTTACAAGATTATAAATTAATGGTCTTGGATAAAGATATTTCTATTGATGAATTTTTAATTCCAATGGGACTTTATAAAGACTTTAGTGTTGCAAAATCGCTACCCGATGCTCTTGCAGGAATTGAGTGGGGAAGGGCAGACTATGTTGTAGCTCCATATTCTGTAGGAATGAATGAAATTATTAATAATAAATATGAAAATATTCATATAAAAGCAACTACCATAATTTCAAGTATTTATTGTTTAGCGGTTGAAAAAGGAAATACTAATTTATTAGGGATTCTAAATAAAGGAATTTCAGAGTTACGAGCCAATGGTGAGCTTAAGAAATTACACACTAAATGGATGGTTTATGATGACGGTTTTAAATATGAAAGTTTGGCTAAATATATTGGAATTGTTTTTACAGTAGTTATAGCATTGTTAATTCTATTTTTTATATGGGTATGGCAATTACGCACTCAGATTAAGAAAAAAACTCAAAATTTAAATCAAAAAAATCTTGAATTACAGAAAAGTGAGGAGAAATTTAGAATTATTACAGAAAATTCTAGCGATATAATTTGGCATTTAGATAAGGATCTTAAACTTACTTATATAAGTGCTGCAGATGAACGAATTAGAGGATATAAAAAGGAAGAAGTAATTGGGGAATATATATGGTCTATTTTAAAACCTGAAGGAATTAAATTACTTAAGGGAGCCAATAATAAACGTTTAGTAAATGAAGTAAAAGGAGTTAGATCAATTCCGGCTATTTATGAAGTTGAAGAAATTTGTAAGGATGGTAGTTGGATTTGGATTGAAGCAACTGCGACTCCTCATTACGACCAAGATGGAAATATTTTAGGATATCATGGAGTTTCTAGAGATATTTCGGAACGCAAAAAAACAGAAAAACTTCTAAAAGAACGAGAAATACAATTAAAAGAACTTATTATTACAAAAGATAAAATGTTTTCTATTATAGCACATGATTTAAGAAGTCCTTTTAACGGTATTTTGGGTTATTCAGATTTATTAAAAAATAATATTGAAAGTTACGATATTGAAAAAGCTAGAAAATACAGTGAAATGATAAATTCGTCAGCTAAAAACACCCTTGTTTTACTCGATAATTTATTAAAGTGGGCAGAATCACAATCAGGAAAAATTACATTTGATCCAACTATATTACAGTTAAAGCCAATAGTTTTAAATATAATTGAAGTATTAAAGCCATCTGCAGAGATTAAAAATATATCAATAAATTGCAATCAATCAATTGATTTAGAGGTTTTTGCAGATGAAAATATGTTAAATACAGTATTGCGTAATATTATTTCTAATGGTATAAAATTTACAAATCAAAATGGTAAAATTGATATATACGCCGAGAAGAATGATACTTTTGTTATAATTACGGTTTCAGATAATGGTATTGGTATCGACGAAAAGACTTTAAACAAATTGTTTTTTATTGATAAAAATGTTAAAACTAAAGGTACTGCTAACGAGAAAGGTTCTGGTTTAGGATTAATACTTTGTAAAGATTTTATAAATAAACATGGAGGCAAAATTTGGATTGAAAGTGAAGTAGGAAAAGGAAGTAATTTTAAATTTTCTTTGCCTTTAAAGTAATTTTCATGCTAATTATACTCTTAATTCATCAGTTTTGGTTCCAAAGTAGATTGCATAAAAAGTAAAATTAATTTAGATTATAAGCTACAGCCATTTAAAATCATACATTTATTTAGTCTGTTTTAAATTGAAGATGAAATAATAAAGTGTAATGTAGGATTTTATAAGACTATTTTAGTTTTAAAATCGTTTCTTTTTAAGTTCAAAATCTTTTCCTAAATATACACGTCTTACAGTTTCATCTGCGGCTAATTCTTCTGGAGTTCCTTCTTTTAAAATACCTCCTTCAAACATTAAGTAGGTTTTATCTGTAATAGCTAATGTTTCTTGTACATTATGGTCGGTAATTAAAATACCTATATTTCTATCTTTTAAATGCGCAACAATACTCTGAATATCTTCAACAGCAATTGGATCTACACCAGCAAAAGGTTCATCTAATAAAATAAATTTTGGGTCGGATGCTAATGCACGTGCAATTTCAGTTCTTCTTCGTTCTCCACCAGATAGTAAATCTCCACGGTTTTTGCGAACATGACCTAAACTAAATTCTTCAATAAGCGATTCTAATTTTTCTTTTTGTTCCTTTTTTGAAAGGTCTGTAAATTGTAATACAGACATAATATTATCTTCAACAGAGAGTTTTCTAAAAACAGAAGCTTCCTGAGCTAAATAACCAACTCCTTTTTGTGCTCTTTTGTACATTGGGAATTCGGTAATTTTTTCATCGTCGAGATAAATATTGCCTTCGTTTGGTTTTATCATTCCAACAATCATATAAAAAGAGGTGGTTTTTCCAGCACCATTTGGACCCAGTAAACCTACAATTTCTCCTTGTTCAACTTCAAGAGAAATTCCTTTTACTACATATCTGCTACCGTATTTTTTCTTAATATTTTCTGCTCTTAGTTTCATCTTTTTAATTGTGGTTGAATTTTTTATTGTTTAATCGCTGACCAAATTTAACGTCTAACTTTTTACATCTAAACCTTCCAGTTCTTCCCAAAATTCATAGGCACGTCTTAAATGTGGAATTACAATTGTTCCGCCAATTAAGGTTGCTATAGATAGGGTTTCCATAGCTTCTTCTTTGGTAACACCTATTTTAAAACAGGTTTCTAAATGGTATTTTATACAATCGTCGCATCTTAATACAGCAGATGCAACTAAACCTAATAATTCTTTTGTTTTAACATCTAAATGACCTTCTTTAAAAGCATTTGTATCTAAATTAAAAATACGCTTTATAACTTTATTGTCATTAGCTAAAATTTTATCGTTCATTTTTAAACGATACTCATTAAATTCTTCTACTTGGTTAGGCATTTTGTTTACTTTTTTTAAGTTCTCTTTTAATTACAATTTTAGATATATAAATACTTAATTCATATAACATAAGTATTGGAATTGCTACTATTATCTGACTTATAATATCTGGTGGGGTTATTACGGCTGCTAAAACTAATACCAATACCAATGCATGTTTTCTGTATTTTTTTAAAAAATCTGGAGTAATTAATCCCATTTTAGTTAGAAAATACATAATTATTGGCAATTCAAAAATAAAACCAGAGGCTAATAAAGAAGAGCGTACCAAAGATATATAAGAACCAATTTTTATATTTCTTTCAACGGCATCACTTACTGAATAATTTCCTAAAAAATTTACAGAAAGTGGTGTTACAACGTAGTATCCGAATAATACTCCAATAAAAAATAAAAATGATGAAATAATTATAAAGCTTTTAGCACTTTTTCGTTCTTTTTCGTACAAGCCTGGACTTATAAATTTCCAGACTTCCCATATAATAAAAGGGAAAGCAACAATAAAACCAACAGTAATAGAAGTCCAAATATGAACACTAAACTGCTCTGCCATCGCTAAACTTTGAAACGTAAAGGGAATATCCTCTATACACAGTCCTTCAGTTCCAAAAAAACGCGAAACATTACAAAATACGCGATACGTTAAGAAATTTGCATCTTTAGGAGCAAATAAAATTGTATTGAAAATAAAATCTTTCATAACAAAAGCAATAATTCCGAAGAAAATTATTGCCATACTAGACCTTACAAGGTGCCATCTTAGTTCTTCTACGTGGTCTAAAAACGACATTTCTTTTTCTACTTTCGCCATTTTAAAAAATTCCTTCTTTTAATAAATCATGCAAATGTACAACTCCTACGTATTTTGTACCATCTTCTACTAAAATTTGAGTGATATTATTATTTTCCATAGTTTCTAAAGCCTGAATTGCCATGGCATCAACCGAAATAGTTTTAGGGTTTTTACCCATAATATCTTTTGCTAAAAGTTTGCTAATATCAGTATTATCTTTTAGCATCCTTCTTAAATCTCCATCAGTAATGATACCAACAATTTTAGTGTTTTCAAGTACAGCAGTTGTTCCTAATCGTTTTTTAGAAATTTCTATAATTACATCTTTAATAGGAGTTGTAGGTGTTACAACTGGTAATTCGTTATTAGAGATTAAATCATGCACTCTCAAGTACAGTTTTTTGCCAAGCGCACCTCCAGGGTGGTATTTTGCAAAATCTTTACTAGAAAAATTGTTTTTTTCTAGTAAGCAAACCGCAAGCGCATCACCAATTACTAATTGTGCAGTTGTACTAGAGGTTGGTGCTAAATTATTAGGGCATGCTTCTTTTTCTACAAATGAATTTAAAACAAAATCGGCATTTGTTCCTAAATAAGAGCTTATGTTACCAGTAATTGCAACAATTTTATTCCCATAATTTTTAATTAATGGTACTAAAACTTTAATTTCTGGTGTATTTCCACTTTTAGAAATGCATATAACGGTATCATTTTTTTGTATATTACCTAAATCTCCGTGAATTGCATCTGCTGCATGCATAAAGATTGCAGGTGTTCCAGTTGAATTTAGAGTGGCTACAATTTTTGTAGCAATATTGGCACTTTTACCAATGCCAGTAACAATAACTCTTCCTTTAGAAGCTAATATATAATTTACAGTTTTTGTAAAATCATCGTCAACAAAATTTATTAAATTCGCAATTGCTTTGCTTTCTTCAATAATTGTTTGCTTTGCAATATCAATAATTGTATTTTTATTTTTCAAAAGATTAAGTTTTACTATTAAAAAAAGTTTTATCTTTAGTTTCAAACAAAAATATATTTATTTAATTAGAAATTGAATAAACTATTAAAAAAATAAAAATTTGAATTGTATTTTTAACATTTTAAATACAGTCTTGTTTTTTTAAATGATAATTAATTATAAATAATGAGTAAGAAAAGTGTTGATTTACACAAAGAGTTAAAGAACTATTTTGGTTTTAATAAATTTAAAGGTTTACAGGAGCAGGTTATAAAGAGTTTAATTGAAGGGAATGATACTTTTGTAATAATGCCAACAGGTGGTGGAAAATCACTTTGTTACCAATTACCAGCTTTAATTAAAGAGGGTACTGCAATTGTTGTTTCTCCATTAATTGCTTTAATGAAGAATCAGGTGGATGCTATTAGAGGTATTTCTGCCAATAGAGGAATTGCACATGTTTTAAATTCGTCATTAAACAAAACTGAAGTTGCTCAAGTTAAAAGTGATATTGAAAACGGAATCACTAAATTATTATATGTAGCTCCAGAATCTTTAATAAAAGAAGAATATATAGATTTTCTAAAAAAACAAGAAATTTCTTTTGTAGCCATAGACGAAGCACATTGTATATCAGAATGGGGGCACGATTTTAGACCAGAATATAGAAACTTAAGAACCATTATAGAAAAAATAGATAAAGTTCCTATTATTGGATTAACAGCTACCGCAACAGAAAAAGTGCAAGAAGATATTCTAAAAACTTTAGGAATGTCTAATGCTAAAACTTTTAAAGCATCTTTTAACAGACCTAATTTATTTTATGATGTACGGCCAAAAACGGCAAATGTAAATTCAGATATTATTAGATTTATTCGTTTGCATTTAAATAAATCGGGTATTATTTATTGTTTAAGCAGAAAAAAAGTTGAAGAAATTGCACAGGTTCTACAAGTTAACGGAATAAAAGCGGTTCCTTACCATGCAGGTTTAGATGCCAAAACAAGATCTAAACATCAAGACATGTTTTTAATGGAGGAAGTAGATGTTGTTGTGGCAACTATAGCTTTTGGAATGGGGATAGATAAACCAGATGTTCGGTTTGTTATCCACCATGATATTCCAAAAAGTTTAGAAAGCTATTACCAAGAAACAGGTCGTGCTGGACGTGATGGAGGAGAAGGATATTGTTTAGCCTATTATTCTTATAAAGATATTGAAAAGTTAGAAAAATTCTTATCAGGTAAGCCTATTGCCGAACAAGAAATAGGAAACGCTTTGTTGCAAGAAGTTGTTGGATATGCAGAAACATCTATGTCTCGAAGAAAATATTTGCTACATTATTTTGGTGAAGAATTTGATGAAGTTAATGGCTTGGGTGCTAATATGGACGATAATGTTGTAAACCCAAAGAAAAAGCATGAAGCAAAAGACGATTTAAAATTATTGTTAGAAGTTGTAAAAGCAACCAATCAAAAATATAAATCTAAAGAAGTTGTTAATACACTTACAGGTAAAGTAAATGCTTTATTAAAGTCGCACAAAACAGATGAACAGCCATTTTTCGGATCTGGAGTTAAACACGATGGTAAATATTGGATGGCACTTATTAGACAAGCGTTAGTAGCAGGTTTTATAAAAAAAGAAATTGAACAGTATGGAGTTGTTAAAATAACTGAAGCGGGCTTAAATTATATACCTAAGCCTACAACCTTTTTAATGACAGAGGATCATAAATATGATGAAAGTGACGATGCAGCAATTGTTACAAATGCAAAAAGTAGTGGTGCAGCCGCCGACGAAACATTGGTTAGATTACTTAAAGATCTTCAAAAATCTGTTGCAAAAAAGAACGGTGTTCCACCTTATGCTGTTTTTCAAGAAACGTCTTTAGATGATATGGCTTTAAAATATCCAATTACTATAGATGAATTAAAAAATATTTATGGAGTAGGAGATGGTAAGGCACGAAAATTTGGAAAACCTTTTGTTGATTTAATAGCAAAATATGTAGAAGAAAATGATATTTTAAGACCAGATGATTTTATTGTAAAAAGTACAGGAGTTAACTCTGGTTTAAAATTATATATTATTCAAAATACAGATAGAAAATTACCTCTTGAAGATATTGCAAAGTCTAAAGGTTTAGAGTTTAATGAACTGATAGAAGAAATGCAACGTATTGTATATAGCGGCACAAAAATTAATATTGATTATTGTATAGACGACTTATTAGATGAGGATCAGCAAGAAGAAATTTTTGAATATTTTATGGAAGCTGAAAATGACAGTATTCAAAGCGCTTTAGACGAATTTGACGGAGATTACGACGAAGAAGAATTAAGATTAATGCGAATTAAGTTTATAAGTCAGGTTGCAAACTAAAATGATGTTTATTTTTTAATAATCAATTGTTAAATCTACCTAATTATATCTAGTGTTTAAATAAAAAAACTTTCATATTTTTACATAATTTTAAAGTTTTATTAGAATTACATAAAACATTTAAACCCTTATTTTTAAGGGTTTTTTTATACTTCTATTTTTATAATATTTTTAAATTTACTTGACATTTAGATAGAGTCTTTGTGTTGAAATATCATAGGTAATATTAATAATTATAGAAATAATTTTTTTAATGAGCGCTTTAAAATCAATTAAACAATCAAACTTTTTGAAGCAAAGACGTTATGAGGCCATAGTGTTTTTACTTGTGTTTTTTGGAATATTCGGGTATATGGGATCAACCATGGGAGTTTCAAATATGTTAAATACAATTATGAACACCGCCTGGGATTTACTAATGAATACTGTATTTTATATAATGGGTATTACTGTATTATCAGGTGCTTTGGGTAAGTTATTAATAGAATTTGGAGTGGTTCGTTTATTAGAAATAATTTTAGCACCACTAATGCGCCCTTTATTTAATTTGCCAGGAGTTGCATCCTTAGCTGGTGTTTTAACTTTTTTGTCAGACAATCCAGCAATTATAAGTTTGTCTAACGATAAAAACTTCAATAAATACTTCAAAAAATTTGAACTTATTTCATTAACAAATTTTGGAACTGCTTTTGGAATGGGTTTAATAGTAATAACTTTTATGTCTACATTAAAAATACCTGGCAATACCGAAAACTTATTTATTGCAGCAATGATAGGTCTTTTTGGAGCATTAATGGGGGCAGTAGTTTCAACTAGATTAATGCAATATCTTATTAAAGGTAAAATTGATGAAACAGACAATGAGGCGGCTAATAAAATTGAAGAAAATATTAGTTTTAAGAGTGAAGGAAGCGTATTTATTAGATTTTTAAATTCTATTTTAGATGGAGGAAAATCTGGAGTAAGCTTAGGTTTAGCTATTATACCAGGAGTTTTAATAATATCTACAATGGTAATGATGTTAACTTTTGGTGTAAAAGATACTACTGTTGGTTATCAAGGTTTAGCTTATGAAGGTGTTCCGTTACTGCCTGAATTAGCTGGAAAAATTTGGTGGCTTTTTGAAGGTTTATTTGGGTTTAAAAACCCAGAATTAATTGCATTCCCAATAACGTCATTAGGTGCTGTGGGAGCTTCACTTTCTTTAGTTAAAGCATTTATTGCAGATGGTATAGTAACGGGAGATACTATTGCCGTATTTACAGCTATGGGAATGTGCTGGAGTGGTTATTTAAGTACACATACTGCAATGTTAGACACATTAAAGTTTAGAGAATTAACATCTAAAGCCTTAATTTCTCATACTATTGGTGGTATTTTTGCGGGTGTAGTTGCGCATTATTGCTACATTACCATTCAATACTTAATTTAGAAAAATTTGTGAATTTAAGCTAAATAAGCTACAACCATACCTACTAAAATTGCAATAAATTTAAAAAGGTTAAATGCATGGTTTTTAGAGGTTTCAAATAAAATAATGGTTGAAATATGTAGTAAAACACCAATTATTATTGCTGTAATCTCAATTCTATAGGTTATTAAAAACGGTATGTTTCCTCCAGCTAAAGTTCCTAAAGGAGACATTAGAGAAAATACCAATAAAAACAGTATTGCATGTAATTTTGATATATTAGACTTTACAAAAAAGGTGCCTAAAATAATTGCAATCGGAATTTTATGAATTACAATTGCCCATAACAAATGCTCGTGATGGTGGTGATTGTGACCTAATGGAATACCTTCCATAAATGCGTGAATTCCTAAACTAATAAATAATGCCCAAGGAAAATTAATGCTATCTTGAACATGGATATGTCCGTGTTCAGCTCCTTTCGAGAAAAAATCTAGAATTAATTGTAATAAAAGTCCAGAAAGTATAAAAAGCCCAATATTTAGGTTGTCCGAAACATATACTTCAGGAAATAAGTGAAGTATTGTAATAGATAATAAATAGGCACCACTAAATGCTAACAACAATTGCACAGTTTTAGCACTAGGTCTAAATCCAAAAACAATTACCATTCCAACTAAAACTGATAAAATAAGAGCTATATATGTCATTCTAATACTAAAATTAAGCGATCTGAGGTATGTTCATTAAAAGGTTCCAATTGATAATTTCCAAAAGTATGTTTTATTTTAAAGCCAACAGAATCTAAATATAAATTAATTTTTGTTAAATCTAAACATTTTACTTTTTCAAAATAAGTGTGATGCTCTCCATCAATATCAAAATTAATTTCTTTTACAATAAACCCATTTTTAATGTAACGTGTTAATTTAAATGTAATTCCATCAATCTTTTGAGTTTCTTCAGCAACTAAATTTTTAATTACCTTTTTAGAATTCATAAAATCAATAATGGCAATTCCATTAGGGTTTAAACCGTTTTTTATATTTTTTAAAATTTTAATATCTTCATTATCATCTTCAAAAAAACCAAAACTTGTAAATAAATTTAAAATTACATCAAATTTAGATTGAAATGAATTTCGCATATCGTGTACTTCAAAATGCAAAGTTTTATTTTCAAATTCTTTTGCAATAGATATACTATTTTCAGATAAGTCTGCACCAACTACATTGTATCCTAATTTGTTTAAAAAAATTGAATGCCTTCCTTTTCCACAAGCCAAATCTAATAGTGCAGCATCCTTTTTTATGTTTAAAAAAGAAACTACGTTTTTAATAAATTCTTGAGCTTCGGTGTCGTCTCGGTGCTTATATAAAACGTGATAATAACTGGTGTTAAACCAAGAAGCAAACCATTCTGTTTTTTTATTCATAATTGTAAAATGGGAGCAAAAATAATGAATTGAAACTATTTAGTTGAATTAAAGGCAATATTTTTATTAATACGCTGCATAAAAACAGGAATGTATATGTAACCTCTTATTCTTAGTACCTTTTAGCTTCAATACTTTCAAACAAATTATTAATTTTTTTATTTAAATTGTCTTCATTAAAAAACTTGTAACAGTTTCCTTATTATTTAAGTACTTTTGCAAAAATTAAAAGATATGTATCATAATTTTAAAATGGTTGCCACCACAATGTTTGGTTTGGAAGAAGTTTTAGCAACCGAATTAACTAATTTAGGAGCTCAAGATGTTGAGGTTGGTGTAAGAAGTGTTTCATTTGTTGGCGATAAAGGTTTTATGTACAAAGCTAATATTGCGTTGCGCACTGCAATTCGAATTTTAAAACCAATAAAACGTTTTAAAGTTTCTGACGAAGATGATTTGTATAAAAAAATTCAACAAATAGAATGGGAGCGTTTTATGAGTGTGGATAGCACTTTTGCAATTGGTGCTGTTGTAAACTCTAAAAATTTTACTACAAATTCACATTATATTTCATTAAAATCTAAAGATGCTATTGCAGATTATTTTAGACATAAGTACCATAAAAGACCAAATGTAGATGTAAAGCATCCAGATTTAAAAATACATGTACATATTCAAAAGGATTTATGTTCTATTTCTTTAGACAGTTCTGGTGATTCTTTGCATAAACGTGGATATAGAAATTTAACAAATATTGCTCCAATAAACGAAGTATTGGCTGCTGGATTGGTGTTACTTTCAGGATATACAGGCGATTGTAATTTTATTGATCCAATGTGTGGTTCTGGAACAATTTTAATTGAAGCAGCAATGATTGCTAATAATATTCCTGCAAATATTAATAGAAAAGAGTTCGGTTTTGAAAATTGGGAAGATTATGATGAAGATTTGTATTTTAAAATTCAAGATGTACTTTTAAAGAAAATAACCAATTCTCATTTTAAAATTATGGGATTTGATAAAGCTCCTTCTGCAGTTAGAAAAGCAAAAGAAAATGTTGAAAATGCAAATTTATCAGAGTTTATAGGTGTACATCATATAAATTTTTTCAATTCAGCTAAAGAAGTTTTTGGTAAAACAACTATTTTGTTTAATCCGCCTTATGGTGAACGTTTAGATATAGATATTAATCAGTTCTATAAAAATATTGGAGATACTTTAAAAGGAGGGTATCCAGATTCTACCGTTTGGTTTATTACCTCAAATAAAGAAGCCATAAAACACGTTGGTTTAAGAACTTCTAAAAGAATTCCTTTAAAAAATGGTGATTTAGATTGTGTTTATGTGCGCTATGATATTTATGAAGGAAGTAGAAAAGCAAAAAAACTTAAAAATAATAATGAAACTGAGCCAGATAGTTTAGATGAGGAATAAACTTTTAATTCATTCTAATTAATTCTTTAGAATCAATTAGCTTTTATTAATTTTGCACAAACATTACCATATGTATAAAAGTATAATCCGCCCATTTTTCTTTCTTTTTGATCCAGAAAAAATTCATTATGTTACATTTTCATTAATTAAGTTTATATCAAAAATCCCTGGAATCCCAGCAATTTTTAGAAGTTTATTTCAAATAAATGATAAAAAATTGGAGCGTAATTTATTTGGATTAACATTTAAAAACCCAGTTGGTTTAGCGGCAGGATTCGATAAAAATGCCGTTTTATATAATGAACTAGCAAATTTTGGATTCGGTTTTATTGAAATAGGTACAATTACACCAAAAGCACAAGCAGGAAATCCGAAAAAAAGGTTATTTAGATTAAAAGCAGATAATGCTATTATTAACCGAATGGGATTTAATAATGAAGGATTAGAAGCTGCAATTCAACAATTAAAAAAGAATAAAGGGAAACTTATTATTGGTGGAAATATTGGTAAAAATACAGATACAATGCCAGATGGTTATACGGCAGATTATTTAAAATGCTTTTCAGAATTACATCCTTTTGTAGATTATTTTGTGCTAAATGTTAGTTGTCCAAATGTTGGAAGTCATGCAAAATTAACAGATAAATATTATCTGATTGAATTAATTACTGCTGTTCAAAATTCAAATAAAACATTTTCTAAACAAAAGCCAATTTTGTTAAAAATTGGACCGGATTTAAACCAAATTCAGTTAGATGAAGTAATTGAAATTGTTTCAGAAACTAAGATAGATGGTGTAATAGCAACAAATACTTCAATAAACAGAGCAGGATTATTAGCTTCAGAACAACAATTAGAAGCTATTGGTAATGGTGGTTTAAGCGGAAAACCTATTAAAAACAGCAGTACAAAAGTAATTAAATATTTAGCTGACACCTCTAACAAAGCCTTTCCTATTATAGGAGTAGGCGGTATTCATTCTGCAGAAGATGCACTCGAAAAAATAAATGCTGGTGCAGATTTAGTACAAATTTACACAGGTTTTATTTATGAAGGACCAGTATTGATTAAAAGAATTAATAAGGCTATTTTAAAGGGGAAATAGTTTTTATAGATTAAAAACGTTATGTTTATTATTTATATACTTCTTTTTGTGAATACTATAGAAATATGAAAGGATTTGAATTAAACTTAAATGGTAAAAAATTTCAAGCAACTTTAGAAAATGGAATTGTTTCGATAATTTTAATAAAACATGATGATTTATTAAGTCTAGATTTTAGAGGGTTAAATACTCAAAATGAAAATTATGATGAAATGATTGATTGGTTTCAAACAGAATTAAAAATGAATGATGAAATAATTATAAAAATTAAAGATATTTCTCAAAATTCTGAACCAATAAAAATTCAACAAAAAGAGAAAAAAACTGACAAGAAAAAATAATAAGATCATTACAATAAACCTAGTACAAGTATTTAACTAAACACGAATAACTCATTTTTCATAAAAAATGGAAACCCTCATTTCATTTATAGGAGCTTCAATGCTATTAACAATAATGCCTGGGCCAGATATTATTTATGTTTTGATGCAAAGCATAACAAATAGCAAAAAACACGGAATAGCAACTGCGTTAGGCTTAGTTTCTGGAATTTGTATCCACACAACTTTGGTAGCTTTTGGAGTTTCAGCAATTATAAAACAATCTGAATACATTTTTTTTGGTATTAAATTATTTGGAGCACTGTACTTATTGTATTTGGCATATTTAACCTACAAATCTAATAACGAGCTTTTGTTAACAAAAAAAACTGATAGAAAAGGATTACTACAGTTATTTAAACAAGGCTTTATTATGAATGTTTTGAATCCGAAAGTTTCAATTTTCTTTTTAGCGTTTTTTCCAGGGTTTTTATATTCTGATACACAAAGTACTATTGTTCAATTTTATATTTTAGGATTGCTTTTTATGGTGCAAGCATTATTAATTTTTGTCTTAGTTGCGCTACTTTCAGGTAGTTTTGCTTCCTATTTAAAAAAACATCCAACCTTTAATACTAATATAAAATGGTTTAAAATTATTGTTTTTGTTGGGATAGCCATTTTTATACTTTTTTCTGAGTAGATATTGTATATTTGAACTTGTATGAAAACCGTAAAACTTATAGAATGCCCGCGTGATGCAATGCAAGGAATAAAATCTCATTTTATTCCTACCGAAGCTAAGGCACAATATATAAATGCCTTGTTACGGGTAGGTTTTGATACCATAGATTTTGGAAGTTTTGTATCGCCTAAAGCAATTCCGCAAATGCGAGATACAGCGCAAGTACTTTCAAAATTAGATTTAAGTAAAACAGCAAGTAAATTATTGGCAATTGTTGCAAATGTACGTGGCGCTGAAGATGCTTCTAAATTTGATGAAATTAATTATTTAGGATATCCTTTTTCTATTTCAGAAAATTTTCAAATGCGAAATACTGGTAAAACTATTTCAGAATCTATTATTGCTTTAGATAAAATTTTAACTATTGCTTCAAAATCGAATAAAGAAACGGTAGCCTATTTATCTATGGGTTTTGGAAATCCCTATGGCGACCCGTGGAATGTGGATATAGTTGCAGAATGGACTGCTAAATTAGCAAATATGGGAGTTCAAATAATATCGTTATCAGATACTATTGGAAGCTCAACACCAGAGATTATAGCCTATTTGTTTTCAAACTTAATACCATTATACCCAGCAATTGAATTTGGCGCTCATTTACATACCACACCTAACAAATGGTTCGAAAAAGTTGATGCTGCTTATAAAGCTGGTTGCAATCGTTTTGATGGCGCTATAAAAGGCTATGGAGGTTGTCCTATGGCAAAAGATGAACTTATAGGGAATATGCCAACAGAGAAACTAGTTTCTTACTTCAACCAACAAAAAGCATATACAAATATTAGCGCAATGAGTTTTGAAAGTGCCTATAACGAAGCTTTAAAAATATTTACTTAATTGTAATTAATTCCTTTTCAGATTATTAAATTTTACGCTTTTTAAAAAATATGACATGTGTCATACTATTTATAATTATTCTAAATAAGACTTTGCTATGTTACTTTCGTTACATACATTTGCACTGTTATTTAAAGTAAGTCTAAATAAAAATTAAAAGAAAGAATGAAAAGTTATAAGTTACTATTAGCAATAATTTTATTAAGTTCAATAGGGTATTCACAAGAAAATACAGAAAATAATTACGAAAATTCAGGAACAAAGTTATTAGGTGATAATTTACCAAAAGGAGTTACAATTGGAGGTTACGGACAGATAGATTATAATGAACCAGATGGTTCTAAAGCCGGAAACTTAGATATACACAGACTGGTTTTATTATTTGGATATAAATTTAATGACAAAGTTAGTTTTTTAACAGAAGTAGAATACGAACACGTAAAAGAAGTTTATGTTGAACAAGCATATTTAAAATATAAAGCAAACGAAAATGTAAATGTTTTGGCTGGTTTAATGCTTGTACCAATGGGAATAATTAATGAGTTTCACGAGCCAACAACGTATTACGGAGTAGAACGTCCGAATGTTGATAAATATATTGTTCCAACAACTTGGAGAGAGTTAGGTGTTGGAATTTCGGGAAATATTAACAGTGCTTCTTTAAAATATCAAGCGTATTTATTTAACGGATTTAAATCGTATGCCAATGGTTCTGGAATTTTACGTGGTTCTGATGGTTTAAGAAAAGGACGTCAGAAAGGTGCCGAATCGGTAATAAATTCTCCTAATTTTTCTGCTAAATTAGATTATTATGGAATTATGGGGCTTAGATTAGGTTTAGCTGGTTATTTTGGAAAAACACAAACTGATGATAGTACTATAGATGATACTACAGTTGGAGTTGCAATGCTTGGTTTTGATGCGCGTTACAAATACAATAATTTAGAATTAAGAGGACAGTATATTGCAACAAGTTTATCTGATACAGATAATTATAATAATTTAACAGGTAGTGATTTAGGTTCTAAAATGAATGGTTTGTATGCAGAAGTTGCTTATAATTTTAATTTAAAAGGAGTTGAAAAATTAACACCATTTTTAAGATATGAGAAGCACAATACACACGCAGAAACCGAAGGTAGTTTACCAGCCAATAAAGCGTACGAGAGAGATGAATTAATTTTTGGTTTAAATTATAAGGTAGCTGAAGGAGCAGCTTTTAAAATAGATTATCAACTAATGAATAATGCAGTTTCTGGAAGTGATACTGAAAAACAATTTAATGCAGGTGTAGCTATCTGGTTTTAAATTATATAAAATAATAACATAATTTTATGTCAAATTGAGCTTCTTTAGTTACTAAATTAGCTCGGTTTGATATTTAAGTTTTATCAAAAAAATGAAGCAAACAATATTTGTAACAATTTTAGTCTTTTTTATATCAAGTTTTACGGTTTCTAAACGGATTGAAGCAATGATATCAAAAGAAATTAAAGCTGTTTTTGAAATTGATACATACACAAAAGAATTAATAACTATTCCTTTAGAAGTTAACAGTACATTGCCATTAGAAATTACAGACACAAATTTTTTTAAGGTAGTTTCTAATAATAATAAACTAGGCTATTATTATTTTGGACAAGCATATGGAAAAGCAGATTATTTCGATTTTATTGTAATTTTTGATAATGATTTACTAATTTCAAAAATAAAAATTTTAGTTTACAGAGAAGATCACGGAGGAGAAGTTGGGAGCAGGCGTTGGCTAAAACAGTTTATAGGAACAACGGCAAATACACAGTTAAAATACCAAGAAGATATTGCTGCAATTTCTGGAGCAACAATTTCAGCAAAGTCAATTACTAATCAAGTTAATAAATTGCTGAAAACAGTTCATATTTTAAACACAAAACAACTTTTATAATGCAGGTACACGGTTTAATTCATCAGTTTCCAAGGGAGATAAAATTAGTAATAATTGCTTTTATAGTAATTTTAAGTATTGGGTTTTATGGTGGTTTAAGTTTTGTTAGAAACACAACTTCAATGAGTACAGCAGGAATTGAAACCCATTATTTAGGAAACGAAGCAGATGAAGATGCCGAAATTATGAAATTTAAAAAAAGTGAAGGTGAAATGTTAACAATAGTTCATAATCATATCTTATCACTATCAGTAATTTTCTTTTTACTTTCTTTAATTTTAGCAACAACTTCTATCAATAAAAAGTTGAAATATTTTTTAATGCTCGAACCATTTTTATCGATACTTTTAACCTTTGGAGGCATTTATTTACTTTGGAAAGAAGTTATTTGGTTTAAATATATAGTTATTTTCTCTGGGGTTTTAATGACAATTACTTTTTTAGTGTCAACATTATCAATACTTTATCAGTTATTTTCATCAAAAAAATAATATATTCATATTTTTAAATTAAAAAGTGTAAATTTGCTCGCAATTAATTCCTAAGTTGATTGCACCATGATATCACATAAAAATAAATTTGTAGGAGAAGGCTTAACCTACGACGATGTACTACTAATTCCAGCGTTTTCTGAAGTATTACCTAGAGACGTTAGTATTCAAACAAAATTTTCAAAAAACATAACTTTAAACGTACCTATAGTTTCTGCAGCAATGGATACTGTTACTGAATCTGATATGGCAATTGCTATGGCTCGCGAAGGTGGAATTGGAGTATTACATAAAAATATGTCCATTGAGAAACAGGCTAATGAAGTAAGAAAAGTAAAACGATCTGAATCGGGTATGATTATAGATCCAATTACAATTACTAAAGAACAAACTGTTTTTGATGCTAAAAGTTTAATGCGAGAGTACGGTATTGGAGGAATTCCTGTAATTAATACAAAAGGCGTATTAATTGGTATTGTAACCAATAGAGATTTACGTTTTGAAGGAGATAACACACGTAAAATTGAACAAGTTATGACTTCTGAAAATTTAGTAACTGTTGCTGTTGGTACTTCTCTAAAACAAGCCGAAGTTATTTTACAAGAAAATAAAATTGAAAAACTACCAGTAGTTGATGATGATTATAAATTAGTCGGTTTAATTACTTTTAGAGATATTATTAAAGTTAGTGAAAACCCAAATGCAAATAAAGATTTGTATGGGCGTTTGCGTGTTGCTGCCGCATTAGGCGTAACACATGATGCTCTTGAGAGAGCCGAAGCACTTATTAATGCTGGAGTAGATGCATTAATTATTGATACTGCCCACGGACACACTAAAGGTGTTGTTGAGGTTTTGAAGAATGTAAAAAAGAATTATCCAAATACCGATGTTATTGTAGGTAATATTGCAACAGGAGCAGCAGCAAAATATTTAGTTGAAGCAGGTGCTGATGCAGTAAAAGTTGGAATCGGACCTGGTTCAATTTGTACAACACGTGTTGTTGCAGGTGTTGGTTTTCCTCAATTATCAGCAATTTTAGATGTTTCTGAAGCTATTAAAGGAACTGGAGTTCCTGTAATTGCAGATGGAGGAATAAGATATACAGGTGATATTCCTAAAGCGATTGCTGCTGGTGCAGATACAGTAATGTTAGGTTCTTTATTGGCTGGTACTAAAGAATCTCCAGGAGAAACTATTATTTTTGAAGGTAGAAAGTTCAAATCTTACAGAGGTATGGGATCTGTTGAAGCTATGAAGCACGGTTCTAAAGATCGTTATTTCCAAGATATTGAAGATGATATTAAGAAATTAGTTCCTGAAGGAATTGTTGGGCGTGTACCTTATAAAGGCGAATTAAATGAAACAATGGTTCAGTTTATTGGTGGTTTAAGAGCAGGAATGGGGTATTGCGGAGCAAAAGATATCAATACTCAAAAATCAGCGCAGTTTGTTAAAATTACTGCTGCAGGTATGAGAGAAAGTCATCCGCATAATGTTACTATTACTAAAGAATCTCCTAATTATTCGAGATAGATTTTAAAAGTTATATTATTGTTTGTAAATAAAAAAGATTCCTCATTTAGAGGAATCTTTTTTTGTTGAATTTTTATTAAAATATTATTCTTTAATAACTCTAATACCTACTTGTTTACTTTTAATCATTTCGTTATTATTTAAATCATAAAAGTCATAAGCGCTGTAACCGTAAACCCCATTTTCATAGTATTCTGCAACATTTCCTCCTAAATCGTAAACGTCAGCATCACCAACTTTAACAGGTTTGTTTTTACCAACTTTTTTAAATAAGTGCGATTTTAATTCTACCACTTTTTTATTTAATTCATCAACTTCATCAATAGTAATTGCATAACCAGCCCAATAATTTAACGTATTTTCTTTTGCAGCAGCTTTATGTGCTAATTTTTGAAGCTTTTCAGCTTCTTTTGAATTAGGTAATCTGTATTTTTCATTAGTTATATTACTTAACCACGTAACATATTTTATAGCTTCTTCTTTTGAAGTTACTACAGGATAATTATCTAAGCCAGCATCAAAATTAAATGCAGGATTGTACGCTTTAAATTGTGCATTTGTAACTTCAAAACGACTAATTGCAATTGAGTCTTTTTTAACAAGTACTGTTTCAGGAATTAAATTTGTAGCCTTAAGTTCACCAAAATCACCATTTTTGGTAACTTTAACTTTATCAATTTTCAGTAAATTAGCTAGTGGACTTTCTTTTTTAAAGGCTTCATTTTTAGTTGAAGGCTTGTTGAATAAATAGATGTCTATCCAAGCCAATTCTTCATTCATTTTACGTAATTGATGTGATATTTTACCTAAACCGTGTGGCTGGCCAGGAAACCATAAAAAGCGAACAGGAGCTTTATTTACTTGTTGTAAGCCTCTATAATATTCCCAACCTTGATCACGAGGAACAGCTCTGTCTTCGCTTCCGTGGAAAATTATTGTTGGTGTTTTTATCTTTTCAATTTCGAAAAGAGGCGATTTAATAATGTAATTTTCGTTATAAAATTTGCCGTTCAAATCATCCCAAGGAGCTCCGCCAAAATATGATTGATCGAAACTTACTCCAAATCTACATGTTCCGTAATCTGAAGTCCAGTTAACATCACCAGCACCAGGAGCCGCAAATTTGAACATATCTGGATAGCGCACTGTTAGCATAGTTGTTAAAATTGCACCGTTAGACCAACCCATAGTTCCTAATTGATCTTTATCAATCATTCCTTTTTCATCTAACAGCTTAATTGCTTTAGTAATATCTTCTAATTCTGGTTCGTAATAATTACCTTTTATACTTTCAACAAATGAAAGTCCGTGGTTTGAAGATCCATGGTAATTTGGTTTTAAAACAAATGCTCCACGTTGTGCTAAAATATTTGGATACGTGCTCCAACGTTCACTCCAAGTATCTGTATCTACGCCAGAAGGACCTCCGTGAATAGATAAAATTAGAGGATAACGTTTGCCAGCTTCATAATTTTCTGGATAGTATAAAATACCTGTAACTTCTTCATTATTATAACCTTTCCATACTAATACTTCACTTTTAGTGATTGGTTTTTTAGCTAATTTTTTATTTAAAGAAACGACTTCTTTTTCATTAATAAATTTATTTTTTGAAATATCTGCAACATAAAATTTTGGTAATTTTGATGCAGTAGAATATTGATAAATTACTTTAGAACCGTTTTCAGAAACACTTAACAATGTGGTGTGATTGTCTTTTATACCCAAATCAATCGATTTTTTAGACCAAGAATTTCCACTCTTTTTATAATATGCTAATTTGTAATATGCCTTATTTGCAAGGGTCAGAATTACATCATTTCC
>Ga0193963_1000034_pt1 | contig 61326 bp, 27 predicted proteins | sample FB_6_MG_FD_140359 | JGI IMG/M metagenome (GOLD analysis project Ga0193963, IMG submission 140359) | Microbial mat bacterial communities from the Broadkill River, Lewes, Delaware, United States - FB_6_MG | ecosystem: Environmental > Aquatic > Freshwater > River > Microbial mats | place: USA...
TGAAGAACCAGCTGCAGGTACCGCATAAAAAGGTTGAGAAGCAACTTCTAAATGTACCAATCTAAAACGTTGTAACATAAAGCTCCATGCACCCATATTTTCGGGTTCTTCCTGTGCCCAAACGTAATTTTTAACATTTGGATATTTATCGATAACCTGTTGTAATTTATCTAAGTGTAAAGGAAATAGTTGTTCAATTCTTATTAAGGCGACATCATTTCTTTCAAGAGTTGTTCTTTCAGCTAATAAATCATAATAAAATTTACCAGTGCAAAAAACTAACTTAGTTACATTATCTGGAGCTATGGTATCATCAATCACTTCTTGAAACCCTCCATTAGTAAATTCCTCTAAAGAAGAAGTTGCTAAAGGATAACGTAATAAACTTTTAGGTGTAAATACAATTAATGGTTTCCTATAATCACGTTTCATTTGACGGCGTAATAAATGGAAAAAATTAGCAGGAGTTGTACAATCTGCCAATATCATATTATCAATTGCGCATAGCTGTAAAAAGCGTTCCATACGAGCAGAAGAATGCTCAGATCCTTGACCTTCATATCCATGAGGAAGCAATACTACAATTCCATTTTGTAATTTCCACTTGTCCTCAGCGGCTGATAAATACTGATCAAATATTATTTGAGCACCATTACTAAAATCTCCAAACTGAGCTTCCCAAATAGTAAGGGTATTAGGATTTGCCATGGCATAACCATAATCAAACCCAAGAACACCATATTCTGAAAGTAAAGAATTAAAGATGTCCATTTTTCCTTGATTTTCATCAAGAGTATTTAATAGATTGATACGTTCTTCGGAAATTTCATCCCTTAAAATAGCATGCCTATGGCTAAATGTACCGCGCTCTACATCTTGACCTGAAATACGAACATCAAAACCTTCCTGTAGTAAACTACCATAAGCTAATGTTTCTCCCATTCCCCAATCAATTTTATTGGTTTCAAAAACCATTTTATTACGATCTCTTAGAATGCGTTCTGCTTTACGTAAAAACTTAACACCTTCTGGAACTGTAGATACAACTTTTGCTACATCCTTTAATTTAGAAGAAGAGTAGGTGGTGTCTTCTGAAGATAACATCGCTTTTAAATCGCGTCGAGGGAAATTTTTCCAGGTATCCTGCATAAATTCTCTAACTTTTGAAGATTCTACATTTTTTGAATGCTGGTATTCTTCTTCTAGTAAGTTTTTAAATTCTGCAATAGATGTATTGAGATAAGTTGTATCAATTACACCTTCTCCAATTAATTGCTTTGCATAAATATCTCTTGGATTTGGATGTTTTGCAATAGCTTTGTATAAATTAGGTTGTGTAAAACGTGGTTCATCACCTTCATTATGTCCATATTTTCTATAACCTAACAAGTCGATAAAAATATCACGTTTAAATTTCATTCTGAAATCTAAAGCCATTTCAATAGCATGAACAACTGCTTCAACATCATCGGCATTTACGTGTAAAACGGGAGATAAAGTTACCTTGGCAACATCAGTACAATAGGTGCTTGAACGACCATCTAAATAATTAGTGGTAAACCCTATTTGATTATTTACAACAATATGAATGGTTCCACCAGTTGAATAACCTTTTAATTTACTCATTTGAGTAACTTCGTATACCAATCCTTGGCCAGAAATTGCGGCATCACCATGTACTATAATAGGCAATAATTTAGAATTATCTCCATTGTATATTTTGTCAATTTTTGCTCTTGCAATTCCTTCAACAATAGGCCCTACAGTTTCTAAATGAGAAGGGTTTGGAACTAAATTCATTTTAAGTTCCTTATTGTTTTTAAGGGTTTTATGAGTTGTTAACCCTAAATGATATTTTACATCACCATCAAAGTCTTTATCTTCAAAGTCTTTTCCTTCAAATTCACTTAATAAATCTCTAATTGGTTTTCTAAAAATATTTGTTAACGTATTTAAACGTCCTCTATGAGCCATCCCTAAAACAAACTCATCAACATCGTAAATTTCAGCTGCATTTCTAATTACAGCACTTATAGCAGGAATTAAGGTTTCACCTCCTTCAAGTGAAAATCTTTTTTGACCTACATATTTGGTTTGTAAGAAGTTTTCAAAGGTAACTGCCTGAGTAAGTTTTTTTAGAATGTATTTTTTAGATTCAACCGAATAATTAGGATGATTTGAATTTCTATTTAATTGTTTTTGAAGCCATTTAATTTCTTCAGGGTTTCGAATATACATATACTCAACACCAATAGAATCACAATAAACAGTTTCTAAATGTTTAATTATTTTTCGCAATGTTGCCTTACCTGTACCAATAATATCTCCAGCATCAAAAACGGTATCTAAGTCATCATTAGATAAGCCGAAATTTTCAATTGCTAAGGTTGGAGTATATTTTCTACGGCCTCTAACCGGATTCGTTTTTGTAAATAAGTGGCCTCTTGTTCTATAGCCATTAATAAGGTCTAAAACTTTAAATTCTTTTAGTACATTTTCAGGAACATGAATGTTTGAATCTTCATTAGTTGTAGAAAAGTTTTCATTGGCAAAATCGAAACCTTGAAAAAAACTTCTCCAGCTAGGTTCTAACGAATCAGGATTTATTAAATACTGGTCATATAAATCTGATATATAACCTGTGTGTACAGTGTTTAAAAAGGAAAATTTATCCATATTTAATGTAAGTAGTCATTGATTTATTTAGTTGGGGCTAAAATACAATTTTTACTACAATTACAATTCTTATTGATTGCTTTATTGTAATAATTATGTTTTTACTAGAAAAAATGGATTTCTAGCTGTTAATTTAATGTAATTTGGATTTTTCAAATGTCTTGGTTTGTAAATTGTGAAAAAAAATGATTTTTATTGAAAGATTTTAAAGTTTAATTTTCAGGCAGTTACTTTAGGGTGAAAAAAAAATATTAAAAAACTTGAATATTTTTTTAAAAAATGCTTGCAAGAACTATAAAAGCTTGTATATTTGCACTCGCAAAAGAGAATATATTCCTCCTTAGCTCAGTTGGTTAGAGCATCTGACTGTTAATCAGAGGGTCCTTGGTTCGAGTCCAAGAGGGGGAGCAAAAAAAGAGTTACATTCAATTGTAGCTCTTTTTTCTTTTAGTTACTGTTTTATTTTTTTTAAATAGTGATACATTGATAAATTGTTTTGAAAAAGGACATTATTAAATTAAAAGAAGCCCTAAAGTATGTCACATTTACTCAGAAGAGTACTGTTAAGTGTATTCTTATGTTTGTTGATTGCTTGTGAAAAAGAAAATTTATCAAATGAAGTAGTTATTAATGATGTTGAAATGCATTATGATACCATTGAGTTAGAATTAACGAAGTTGGTTAATAACTATAGAAGTCAAAAAGACTTGCCTAAGTTGGAAGTGTTGAATCTTATTTCAATAGAGGCAGAATCACATTCCCTTTATATGCTGAATAATGAAGTTTTGAGTCATGATAACTTCGAAATTCGCACTCAAAATTTAATTGATAAAACCGGAGCTAAAAATGTTGCTGAAAATGTAGCTTTTGGCTATCAATCTGCTGAAAGCTTATTGGAAGGTTGGCTGAAAAGTCCAGATCATTGTAAAAATATTGAAGCTCGATATTTTACCCATTTTGGCGTGTCTGCTAAAAAAAATGAAGATGGAAATTATTATGTTACTCAAATTTTTATAGAACGATTTAAATAACCCTAAATGCCTTATAAAATAGTATTAGTATTTCTTTTGTTTGCTTTTTCCATTTATGGCCAAGAAAATGGAAACGGATTAAAAATAAATCACTCCATTAAATTTTTGAAAACAGATAATATTTACACTTGCGTGTATACAGATGTCAGTTCGAAAAAAATATATACAGAAAAATCATTTGATTTTCCGGTTATAAAAACTATTCAAAAAATTATTTTAGATGGTTTTAAGGTGAAAAAAGATCATCAGTCAATTGTACAAGTAGACAATTCAACAATTGTTAAATTTGAGTTTAGAACAATTAATGGAGTTAGAATGTTTAAAATAAGACAGAATAACTTTCAAAAAAAAATATTTGGAGCAAGTGGCTTTTTTTCTGAACAAGAAATACGAAAAAAACTCTCAAAAGTAACTGATAGTCAAGTGATTGTAGAAATATAAAATAATTGTTCATTTAATGATATTTGTCAGTATTTTTAATGAAAAATCCGACTAATTTTACCAAACTTATTCATTGCTTATCTATAAGTAATGAGTTTTTGATTTTTTTAGTTAGTAGTAAAAAAGGGAGCCGTAACAGCTCTCTTTTTTAATATAATAACTTTTTCTTTTTTTTAAACAATCAATTATTCAACACTATTAAATAATTGTGTTAATTGTTACTAAGGTTTATTTAGTATTACAGTTTTTATTCTTTATATTTGAATGAATAAATTGCTCTCTTTCCCAATAGTCTTATGTTTTAAAATGAGATTTACCATGAAAGTAATTGAAAAAATAATTCAGGATTTAGTAGAATGTAAAAAACATCATGGTTGTTTAATTGACCCAGAACGAACTTGCTGCAAAGTTACAAGTTGCGTAGATGAAAAAATTCATTTTATTAAATATTCTTCAGGAACCTATTGTGGATATAAAATATCCTTTGGGAATTCTGACGTTTGTACTTGCCCTGCTCGAAAAGAGATATACAATAGAAAAGCAGTTTGAATATGGTGCTTTGAATTGAAGAATTATCTATTCTGAACCTAGGATATTTTAGGAGGTATTATGCTGAATTTTTATTAAAAATTGCATTTTATGTAGTGTTTTATGTTGTTTATTTAACTTTTTAAGCAAACAATGTTTATTAGATTTATTTTAGATTGATAATTTAATTATATTTACGAATAGAAATTAAAATTAGCGATTGTTAGTTTCATAAAATCGATTGGGAATTTGGAAGATAGAGCAGAACTTGAAAAGTTAAAATATTCGGAATTACTTTTAAATGATGTGAACATTATTGTTGCATCATGCGATGTTGATGGAAATATTACTTATATATCCCCAGCTACTGAAAAAATTATAGGCTTTAAAACAGATAATTTATTAAGAGAGGAATGGTGGAATTTAACTTATTGTTCAAAAGATGAGGGTTTACTTTTTAAAGAAAAAGTTAAAAATATTTTAACTGGGAAAATAAAAGTTGATTCAAAACCTTATGAAAGGCAATTACGTTGTAAAGATGGTACTACAAAGTGGATAGAATGGAGAGATTCTTTAGGCATAAATGATAATTTAGTGTCTGTAGGAGTTGATATAACTTCCTGGAAAAAGAAAGAGGAGTTGAAAATTCAATCTGACTCAATTTTAGAGAGTGTTGATTCTATTGTTTTGGTTAGTGATAAAGATGGACATGTTTTGTATTCTTCACCTTCGGTAAAAAAACTTATAGGCTATGATGTAAATGAAATTCTTGGTGATAAATGGTGGAAAGTAACCTATCAAAATGAATATGATGCCCATAGGGTAAAAGAGTCAATTCATAATTACATTTTTAATAATCAAAGTGATTTTACAGATATAACTAAGCAAAAAATAAAAACAAAAAGAGGTGATTACAAATGGATTGAGTGGCAAATATCAAAAGGAGCCGAAGATTCATATATCTCAATAGGATCAGATATTACAAATAGTGTATTAACTGAAATTGAATTAAAAAAGGCTAAAGAGGCTGCTGAAGAATCATTAAAAGTAAAAAATGAATTTTTAGCAAATATGAGTCATGAGATTAGGACTCCTTTAAATGCTGTAATTGGATTTACGGATTTACTTTTAGAATCGGAGGTTACTCAGGAACAAAAAGAGTATTTGGTAACTATGAGAAACTCTGGTGAAATTTTACTTTCTTTAATTAATAATGTACTTGATTTATCAAAATTAGATTCTGAAAAATTTGAGATTGAAGAAATTTCTTTTGATTTATATCAATATGTGGGAGATGTGGTAAAATTGATGAATATTAAGGCGAAGGAGAAAAAAATATCATTAGATCTTAAGATTGATCCACAAACCCCAAAACAAGTGTTTGGTGATTCCACCAGATTAGGTCAAATATTATTGAATTTAATTGGGAATGCTGTTAAGTTTACAAATGAAGGAGGAGTCACAGTAACGGTTAAGCCTCAATACATAACAGGTGAAAACTCTGAAATATATTTCGAAATAAAAGATACAGGTATAGGTATTGTTTCGAACAAAATTAATACAGTTTTTGGGGCGTTTACGCAAGCTAAAAGCGATACATCAAGAATTTATGGAGGTACAGGTTTAGGGCTAACCATTGTCAAAAAATTGATTAAACTTCTAAATGGAAAAATCCTTGTTGAAAGTAAATTTGGTGTAGGAAGTGTATTTAAAATTATTTTACCATTAAAAATTGATGAATCGAAAATAAATGTTGAAGCTCAAATTCAAAATGCAGCAGCTACTGAAAACCTTGATTTAAACATTTTATTAGTTGAAGATAATAAAACAAATCAATTTTTAGCAAAATCGAGACTACAACGATGGGGTTGTAGTATTGATATTGCAAATAACGGTATTGAAGGTGTTAAAAAAGCTCAAGAAAAAGTTTACGATGTTATTTTGATGGATATTCAGATGCCCGTAATGGATGGATATGAGGCTACTAAAATTATTAAAAATGATATATCTAAAGAAGCTGGTAAAATACCTATAATTGCTATGTCAGCCTATACAGCTAAAAAAGACATCAATAGGGCATTGGAGGTAGGAATGGATGATTATATTTTTAAACCGTTTAATCCAAATGAATTGTATAAATTATTGGAAAAGTATGGTAAAGGAGAAAAATCAGAAGAAATTGAGGAGCAAACAATTGTACTAAATAAAAAGAACGAGAAAAAAGAAACCTATATTAACCTTAAATTTTTAAGAGGTGAAACATTTAATGAAAGTTCATTATTGGTTTTATTAATTAAATCTTTTAAAACAGAAATTGAAGAATATCTAAATCTTGTAGATAAAGAGTTTAAAAACGAAAATTGGGATTTATTGCATAATGCAACACATAAAATTAAGCCAAGTGTTACAATGTTTGGAATTTCTAAGCTCGAACCAATTATTCATTCTCTTGAGAATAGGTTTAAGAATGAAAAGCAGCTTAAAAGTGTTGGAGAAATATTAAATACTTGTGTGAAAATATTAACAGAAGTTAAAACGGAATTATTAATTGAATTAAAAGCTTTAGAGAATGATTGAAAAAAGAAAAATTGTTTTAGCCGAAGATAATTCCACCCTTTCCTTATTACTTAAATTTCGATTGGAAAAGGAAGGATACGAGCTTTTAATGGCTGAAGATGGAAAGATGGCGATAGAATTAATAGAAAAGTATAAACCAGAATTAATTCTAACAGATATAATGATGCCTTACATAAGCGGTTTAGAGGTGATAAGTCATGTTAGGAATGTGCTTAAAGATCAAACACAAATAATAGTTTTTTCTGCAGCTGGTCAAGAAGAAATGGTCTTAAAAGCATTTAATTTAGGAGCTAATGATTTTATGGGTAAACCATTTAGTCCTAACGAATTAGTAATTAGAGTAAAAAGACTTCTAGGATAATTTTCTTTTTTTACAAACTAGATAAATGGATAAATTTCAATATTTTTTGGAGTATTTAGCCAATGAACCAATCATAATTCAATTGATATGGGTAGTTTCATTTGTATTATTTATTGCCATAATAGTTTTAATTATTTATCTAAAAGTTTTAAGAACTTATTTAAGAGATAAAGGTAGGATAGTTGAAAAATACTCAAAGAAATATGAGTTGTTATTGATAACATATCTATATGCCGAAGAAGATGAATTTGGAGTTAATAAAGAACAGAATCTGATAATTAAAAGGTTAAAAAAGGGAATACTTTTTAAGTTTAAACGACAAGTAATTATTTCAACTTTATTAAAATTAAGAAATGAAATATCAGGAGAATTAGCTGATTCTATCCAAAACCTTTATAATAAAGCAAAGCTTAAAAAATATGCGTTATTAAAATTAAATAATAGACAATGGGATATAATTGTTACAGGTATTAGAGAATTACGGTTATTCAATATTAAAGAAGCGCATGATGATGTTATAAAACATATCAACCACCCAAAAAAAGAAGTTCGAAAAGAAGTACAGCTATACCTTATTAATTTATTTCACTTTGAAGGTCTTAGGTTTTTAAATGATTTAAAAACTCCACTTTCTGAATGGGATCAAATTCAATTGCTTGAAGAGTTGCAAAAAATTGATAATCAGGAGTTAGTTGATGTTTCTGATTGGTTAAAATCAGATAATTTTTATGTGGTTATTTTTGCAATTAAACTTGTTAAAATTTATAACAAATTTGAAATGAAAGAACCAATTCTAAACTTGTTAAACCACCCCAATGAAAATGTAAGAATTGAATTGTTTCCAGTATTATCTCATCTACATATAATTGAATCAAAGGAAGTTTTAAAAGATAAATTTTATGAGTTAAGCCAAGAAGAACAGTTTTTGTTTTTTAAATTACTGGAAGAACTTGCGGATAAAGATGACGAGTCATTTATTGAGCAACAGCTTAATCACAGCAATTTTGAAATTAGACTATTAGCTTTAAAATTACTGAAATATTTAAACGAAACTAAGTTTAATCAACTAGAAACATCATCAAATGATGCAGAATTTGAAACTTTAGTTAAATATGTAAAAAATAGTTAATTATGGATACAAGAATCGTTGATGCTATTTTGTTATTGTTTCATTATGGATTTTTTATCTATGCCTTTGCGGTAATTTCATCATATATAATATTGGCGGTAATTTCTTTAGTAGAAATAAGAGAATATCAGAAAAAAAATAACTTCGTTAATTATAAAGATATTTTATCATCAACTATTTCACCTTCAATTTCAATAATTGCTCCGGCTTACAATGAAAGTTTGAATATTATTGAAAACGTAAGGTCGCTACTTTCTAATCATTATGTGAATTACGATGTTATAATTGTTAATGATGGAAGTAAGGATGACAGTTTAGCTATGTTAATTGAAGCTTATGATTTAATTAAAGTAGATTATCTTTTAAATGTGCAAATTCCAACACAACCATTAAGAGCTGGTATATTTAAATCGAAAAATCCTGCATTTGAAAAGCTCACTGTTGTTGATAAAGAAAACGGTGGTAAGGCTGATGCTTTAAATATGGGTTTAAATATTAGTAAAAATAAATATGTAGCCTGCATTGATGTTGATTGCCTATTATTGGAAGATGCGCTTCTAAAAATGATAAAACCATTTTTAGAACTGACCGATACAAAAGTAATTGCTTCTGGTGGGGTTATTAGAATTGCAAATTCTTGTATTATTAGAGATGGTAAATTAATAGACGTTAAAATGCCAGACTCGATACTTGAAAGAGCTCAGATTCTTGAATATATAAGATCTTTTCTATTGGGAAGAATGGCCTGGAGCAGATTAAATGGTCTATTAGTTATTTCTGGAGCTTTTGGAATGTTCGATAAAAAAATAGCAATTGAAGTTGGAGGTTATGATACCAATACGGTTGGTGAGGATATGGAAATTATAGTACGTATGCGAAGACATATGGAAGAACAGAAACGAAATTATAGAGTAGCCTATATCCCAGATCCATTATGTTGGACAGAGGCTCCGGATAGTTATAAAATATTTATTTCTCAACGAAATAGATGGACTCGTGGTACCATTGAAACTTTGATTAAACATAAAAAAATGGGATTGAATCCCAAGTATCGATCACTAGGTTTAATAAGTTTACCATTTTGGTTTATTTTTGAAAGAATGGCTCCACTTATTGAAGTTGTTGGTATTGTTTATTTTGGAGTTCTTGTTTATTTAAAAGCTTTAAGATGGGATTATGCCTTGGTATTTTTTTTAGCAGCTTATTTATTTACAATTGTACTTTCATTGGTGGCAATCCTATCAGAAGAGCATACCTATCACCAATATAAAAATAAAGGTACAGGATTCAAATTAGTATTAACTAGCTTAATAGAGCCCTTTGTATTTCACCCATTTGTTCTTTATGCAGCTATTAAAGGCAATTTTGATTATTTTTTCAATAAAAATATTAAATGGGGAGAAATGCAACGAAAAGGATTAGTTAAAAAAGTAGTTAGCAGCAACATAGAACAAGAATAATTAAACTTTGTATGAAATTTAACCTTAAAGCAAAAGACATTAAAAAATATGCCTATGTAGTTTTGTCATTAATAATTACATTTTGGACATTAAGTATTATTGAAGTTTATATAAATTCCAATAATGGAGTTTCTTTTCCAAGTATAACTAGGGCCATATTATATAAAATCACAAATGATTTTTGGGCAGGTCTCCTAATTTCCATAATTCTATTTCCAATTTATTTATTGATTAGCACAAGAAAAAATGGGTTTCTATTAACAAAAATACTATTTGCATTTATTGTTCTTGTTCAGTTTGGATTGGTTAAATACAGTTTAACTACTTTGTTAAATCTTGGAGCAGATTTATTAGGCTATTCTTATAATGATATTGTTTTAACAGTAGGATCTTCTGAACAAATGTCGTTTTCATATTTTGTGCCATTTGTTGTTTTACCAGCCATTTTTTTTGGTTTGTGTTTCATGTTTGTTAAATATGTTTCAATTAGAAAAATTATAGTACTTTCAGTAATTTCAATCTTGTTTTTTGGTGGAATTAAAGTTGTAGGCTCGGAATCATCCGATGCTAATTATCAAAGTAAAATCTATTTTTTTGCATCTGATATCATAAAATTTCAGTTGGAAAAAAATGAATTAAATGCAATGAATTTATCTGGTAGAAATGATTATCCACTTCTAAAACCATTTAAAGACTCTAAAGATGTTTTAGCACCTTTTTTTAATTTAAATGATGATAAACCAAATATTGTATTCATTATTGTTGAAGGTTTAGGATCTGAATTTATGATTGATAATTCATATAGTGGATTTACACCTTATTTAGATTCATTAGTTTCAAAATCATTGTACTGGGAAAATTTTTTAAGTACAACCGGAAGAACTTTTGGAGTTTTACCATCATTATTGGCATCTTTACCTTTTGGTGAAACAGGCTTTTTAGAAATTCCAAAAACACCTTCGCATATTTCATTAATAAGTGTTTTAAAAGCCAATGATTATACAACTTCATATTTTTCTGGAGACCAATCGAGTTTCGATAAAAAGATTAATTTTTTGGAGTATAATGGTATTGATAATGTGATTGATGAAAGTAAGTATGAATCTAATTATATAAAAACGGAAGGAAATTCAGGAGGTTTTTCTTGGGGATACCCTGATGCTGAAATATTCAAAAAAACCTTGGCATCTTTAAAAAGTGATAATAAGCCACGATTAGATATTATTATGACACTTTCAAACCATGAGCCATTTAGTTTTCCGTCAAAAGAAATATTTGAACTTAAAGTTGATAGTCTTTTAAATTCAGAAAAAAAGTTTAATATCACACGGGAAGAAATATTAGCAAATAAGGATATTTATACTACTTTATATTATACGGATAACTCCATTAAGAATTTTATGAATTCGTATGCAAAAAGAAGTGAGTATAAAAACACAATATTTATTATTACTGGAGATCATAGACTAATACCTATTACTCAAAAAGATAAGTTATGCCGATTTCATGTACCTCTTTTAATTTATAGTCCCATGTTAAAAAAGGCAGAAAGATTTAAATCTATTTCATCACATTGGGATGTAACTCCTAGTTTAATGGCATTATTAATGAATAATTACAAATTTAATAATTTACAGGAAACAGCCTGGATGAGTAAAGGGCTTGATACTTCAAGATTGTTTAGAAATGTACACCAAATTCCTTTAATGCGTTATAAAGGAAGTATCAATGATTTTATTTATAAAGATCATCTGTATTCAGATGGAGAACTATATAAAATAAATGAAAATTTTGGAACGTTTAAAGTAAAAAACACCGAGTTGTTAAAAACCATGTCGGATTCTTTAAAAGAATTTAAAAAAATGAATGCTTATATCACCCAAAGAAATAAATTATTTCCAGATTCACTAAACATTTATGTTAAACCAATTAAAGAATTTTCTACCGAAGAATTAACAACAATTAAAAAATTAACAAAAGGGCTAAATTTTGATGACACCTTTATAGTTGCAAGAGAAATGGCTTTTAATAAAGAACGAAAAACAGCAAGGTTACTTTGTGATTATATATTAAATGAACTGCCCAACCATGCAGATGCGAGAACCTTAAAAGGGAGAACATTTGCTTGGGATGGAAATTATAAGGAAGCTGAATCCGAACTTCTGAATGTAATTAAAAGATCACCATACTATTATGATAGTTATTTGGCATTGTTAGATTTATACTGGTGGTCTAACCAAGACGAGAAATCAGTTGTATTAGCAAAAAAAGCTAGAGAAAATGAGATTAAAAATCCCGATTTAAGTTTAAAATTGGCTAAAGCATATCAAAGGATGAATAAGAAAGAAAAAGCAGTTCAACTTATTGATAGTATATTAGAAATAAATCCGTTAAATAAGGAATATCAAACATTTAAACAAACTTTAAAATAATGCAATCAAAATATATTCTAAGTATAATATCTCTAATGATATTTATTTCTGGTTTTAAGGTATTAGGGCAACAAAAAGTGTTTAATGGAAATCCAGATACAGCTTTTGAAAAAGCACGAGAAATGGCATTTAACAAACAACGTAAACAGGCACAAGATACGCTTCTCCTAATTTTAACTAAATATCCAAATTATTTAGATATTCGTTCATTTTTAGCAAGTACATACTCTTGGGATGGCGACTATAAAATGGCACGTAATGAATTTTCAAAAGTATTAAATATAGATCCTAAGAGAAAAACAGACTGGATTGCCGCGATTAATAATGAATTATGGGGAGAAACACCATTTAACGCATTAGAATTGTCTAAAACTGGTTTAGACCATTTTCCTAATGATGCAGATTTATTGTTATTAAAAGCAAAAGCAGAAGAAAACAGTAACAATCCTGAAGAGGCATTGCTTACGGTACAATTGGTTTTGAGAAGCAGCCCAAATCATAAAAAAGCACAAGAATATAAAGAGGGCTTAATTAATAATTTAAGTTTTAATACTGTTGGATTCAGGTCTTCGATAGATTTATATTCTAAAAATGATAGAGATCCAATGCAATATTATTTAGTAAAGTATAGTAGGCAAACTAAATACGGAAGTATTACAGGAAAAGTTAATATGAATCGAAGATTTCAAAAAACAGGAGTACAATACGAAGTAGATATGTACCCTAAAATAACGAAAGGCTTATATGCCTATTTAAGTGCAGGAGTATCTAATACAGATTTATTTCCTAGTATTAGATACGGAGCAGAATTGTATAAATCTTTACCAAAAAGCTTTGAAGTGTCCTTAGGGTTTAGAGGATTAAAATATTCAAGTACAACATCAATTTATACTGGTTCAGTAGGTTGGTATACAGGAAATAGTTATTGGTCGTTTCGAACCTATATTACTCCTGGTGATGCGGGCTCAAGCAAATCTGGAACTTTAAATTATAGAAAATATAGAGAGGATGCTGAAAATTATTTCAGTATTTCAGCTGGTTTTGGTTTCTCTCCTGAAATAGATCCTTTTCCTTTAAATGAAAGCGAAGAAGCAATATTCGATTTAAAATCTCAAAAATTTAGTGCTGGTTATTATTTTTCATCATCAAATAAGCGAAATGCCTGGGGTAGTAAGTTTGGAATTTCAAGAGAGGAAAAAAGTTTTTCGTTAGGAGATTATTATTTAATTTATTCGATTGGAATTTCTTATAATGTAAAGTTTAAATAATTATCAAGAATGAATACTGAAATTGAAAGGAAGTTTTTAGTAAAGGGAAGTTTTAAAGAATTTGCTGAAAAAAGTTATAAAATTGCTCAGGGTTTTTTATCAACTGTGCCAGAAAGAACTGTAAGAATTAGAATTAGAGATCATCAAGGATTTATTACGGTGAAAGGTATTGGTAATAATTCGGGAACTACACGTTTTGAATGGGAAAAGGAAATTTTATTAGAAGAAGCAGAAAATCTATTAAAGCTTTGTGAGCCTACTATTATTGAGAAAATTAGATATATAATTCCTTCAGAAGACAATCTTTTTTTTGAAGTTGATGAATTTCATGGAGAAAATAATGGTCTTGTTATTGCTGAAATTGAATTGCCTTCAGAAGATACTAATTTTAATAAACCGATATGGCTTGGTGAGGAGGTAACAGGTGAAATTAAATATTATAATTCAATGATTGCGAAAAATCCATTCAACAAATGGTAAATAATATTTATATTGCTCGATAATTAATAAATTTTTTATGTTAGAACTAGCAGGAATAATTATTTTAGGTATTATAGCACAGTGGGTTGCTTGGAAATTTAAGATGCCAGCAATTTTACCTTTAATTTTGATTGGTCTTTTAGTGGGACCGGTTTCAACTTTAATATCAGATGATGGTACAAAGTGGTTGGAGCCTGTTTGGAATGGAAGAGAAGGATTATTTCCTGGAGAACGCTTATTTAATTTTGTTTCATTAGCTATTAGTATTATTCTTTTTGAAGGAGGTCTTACGCTAAAAAAAGATGAGATACTTAACGTTGGTCCGGCAATAGGAAAACTAATATCGTTAGGTTCTTTAATTACTTTTATTGGTGGTGGAATTGCAGCACATTTTATTTTTGATTTAAGTTGGGCTATTTCATTTTTGTTTTCGGCATTAATAATAGTTACAGGCCCAACCGTTATTGCGCCAATATTAAGAAATATACCACTTAAAAAGGATGTGTCAGCCGTTCTGAAATGGGAAGGTATTTTAATTGACCCAATTGGGGCGTTGGTTGCTGTATTGGTATATGAATTTATAAGCGTTGGAGCAGGTTATGAATATACAATGGATGCTTTGGTGGAGTTTGGGAAAATTGTAGTAATTGGAATGTCAATTGGTTTTACATCTGCTTATGGACTGTATTATTCCCTAAAATTTAAATTAGTTCCTCACTATTTATTAAATGTAGTTGCATTGGCTTTGGTACTTGCAGTATTTGTGTTGTCTGATTTGTTTGCACATGAGTCCGGTTTACTTGCGGTTGTAGTTATGGGAATGGTACTTGGAAATATGAATGTAAAAGAATTGAAGGAGATTTTATATTTTAAAGAATCGCTTAGTATCCTGTTAATTTCAATTCTGTTTATTTTATTAGCAGCAAATATCAATGTGGAGGATATGATGCTATTAAATCGTTGGGAAACCTTATTATTGTTTTTAATAGTTGTTTTTGTCTTAAGACCAATTGGGGTATTTCTAAGTACTTGGAATTCAAATTTGAAATTAAATGAAAAATTATTTATTAGCTGGGTAGGGCCAAGAGGAATTGTGGCAGCCGGTATTGCATCTTTATTTGGGTTAAAGTTAATGATGAGAGGTGAACCTGGTGCTGAATATATTACCCCATTGGTTTTTATGATTGTATTAGGAACCGTATTGCTTAATGCTACAACTGCTAGGTTATTTGCAAAAATTGTAGGAGTGTTTTTAAAATCTTCTGATGGTATTATTATAATTGGAGCTTCAAGTTTTTCAAGGTTAATAGCTACTTATTTAAAAAAGAATAATAGACGAGTTGTATTAATTGATAGCAATGTAAATCATGTTAATAAGGCGAAATCATTAGGACTTGAAGCTATTGAAGGAAATGTATATTCAGATGAGTTGTTAGAAGATATTGAATTAAGTGATATTGGTTATTTATTAGCTGCTACGGGTAGTGCATCAGTAAATGAATATGCCATAGAAAAGTTTTCATCAATTTTTGGAGAGCAGGGTTCTTTTAGAATTCTTTCAACCGATGAAATGTTAGAGGGAAATTTAAAACCTGATGAAAAATTATTTACCCATAAAGATGATTATTTGAATTTAAGTGAAGTTGTTAGAGATTTTCCAATAATGAATGAATTGAAGGTGAAATCCCAGGATGATTATTCTAAGTTATTGAGTACAATAAATGAAGAACCTCTATCGATCCCCTTATTTTTAAAAGATAATAAAGGAATTATTCATATTATTTCTTCACTAAATAATTCATTAAAAATAGAAAAAGGAAATACCTTAATATATTTGGGTAAAACCATTGTATAAAAAAAGAGTATATTTAAGGTTAATTAACCAAAGTATCTCGTTATGAAAACACTTAAAAAAATTGCGGTAATTCTTTTAGTAATTCTTGCAATTCCATTAGTTATTGCCATCTTTATTTCAAAAGATGCAAATTATGAGAAATCAATCATTATAAATGCTCCTGTTGAGACTGTCTGGAAAAATATAGCAACATTTGATGCTCAAGGTAAATGGAGTCCATGGAATGAATATGATCCTGCAATGAAAAAAAGTATGACTGGAGTTGATGGTACTATTGGAGCTATGCAAAGTTGGGAGAGTGATCATGAAAAAGTTGGAAAGGGAAGTCAAACTATTACAAACATTGTACCCTTAGAAAGGGTAGAAACCGATTTGTTGTTTTTAGTTCCTTATGAAAGTGAGGCAAAAGGTTTTATTAGTATAAAAGCAGAAGGAAACGGAACAAAAGTTACCTGGGGATTTGAGAGTGAAATGCCTTATCCATTTAATTTAATGAAGTTATTTATGAACTTAGAGGAAATGATGGAGGAAGATTGGAGTTATGGTTTAAATAAACTGAAAATGCTTTGTGAAGAATCAAATTAAAAATAAAATTATAAAAAAGAGGCTAAGATTAATCTTAGCCTCTTTTTTATAATTTTATTTTGAGTTTTTCCAGTATTTAGGATTTGTATCTTCAGATCGTTGAGTCCAGTAATCCTGTGTGACCTTTTTATTGTCAAAGGTTCTTAATTTGCGTTGAAAAACCCAAATAGTTGGATTAAAAACCATATCAGTTACTGCTACGGTATACAGTTGAGGTTCTTCTTCCGATTTTCTTTTCTCTTCTGAAACAATTACTTCTAAACCATTATGTTCCAATAATTTTTTAAGAAAATCTTTTCGATCTTCACCAATCTTTTTTTCAACAAAAGTAACTCTTGTATCTCCTATATTTCCAAATGCGTGTTTACCTGCTAATACCATAATTTTCTAATTAAAAACAACACTACTTAATTCATAAATGTAATCGTATAACGGACTGTATAAACCGAGAACTAATATTCCAACAACGGTAATAGTTAATCCTAATCTCATATATAATTTATTTTTGAAAAAAGGAATTGGGTTCTCATTTGTATTTATAAACATTGCTTTAACAACCAGTAAATAATAATATAATGAAATTGTTACGTTAACAACAGCTAAAAATACTAAGAAATAATAACCCTTACTTGCGGCAGCAGTGAATAAGAAAAACTTACCAAAGAAACCTGCAACTGGCGGTATTCCTGCTAGCGAAAATAAAGCTATTAACATTACCAAACTAAGTTTAGGATTGGTTCTATATAAACCATTGTATTCATCCATGTTTTCTTTACCTGTTTTTAAAGCAATAGCTTGTACAACACCAAAGGCTGCCAAGTTTGAAAATATGTATATTGTTACAAAATAAACGATAGTTGCTGTACCTAATTGGGTTCCTGTAATTAAGCCTAAAAGTATAAATCCAGCTTGAGCAATAGATGAAAACGCTAAGAAACGTTTCATGTTATTTTGACGTAAAGCAAATAAATTACCAATAAACATTGTAGCTAGGGCAATTACATAAACTAAGTTTTCCCAAACGTGCATTAAAGGTTTAAATATTGTGAACATTAATATCATTAATATAAAAACTGCAGCTCCTTTTGAGATAACTGATAAATATGAAGCTACGCTAATAGGAGCTCCTTCATAAACATCAGCTGTCCAAAAATGAAACGGAACTAATGAAATTTTAAATGAAAGTCCTGCAAAAAATAGTAAAAATCCTAATATGGTTAAATTTGAAGAAGTCAATACTTCAACAATATCATGAAAATAAATAGAACCTGATGTTGCATACAACAGAGAAATACCAAATAAGGATACTCCTGATGCTAATGCTGCGGATAATATTAATTTAATTCCTGATTCACTTGATTTTCTTTTTAAGGTTTCAAATGCAGCTAAAGCAGCTACAGGTAATGTTGATAATTCTAATCCTAAGTAGAACATTAAGAAATCACCAGCTGAAATCATAAAATACATTCCTAATAAGGATGTAAATAGAAGCACAAAGAACTCAACCCCTCTATTTTCCGGAATTAATTTTTCCTGAATCCAATCTGCAGATTGTAATAACAAAATTAGTACTCCAATATTTAAAACATTTTTAAATAGTTGAATTAACTTATTTGTTTTAAACATTCCACCAAATATGCTGCATTCATCTAATGGTAAAAACCCAATTGCTGTATGAATACCAAATAAAAATATTGCTAAGTGAACAATGCTACTTTTTTTGTGTTTGTTTATAAAAATTTCCGCTACAAGTAGCAATAATGTTATTGCTAAAAGCAATATTTCTTGTCTCATTACTAAAAAACTACTAAAATTCATTTTAGTTATCTATTTTAATTTTATAATACTCCTTGAATAAACGGTTGTAAGCTATCTAATATCATATCACTTAACCAAAGTGGTGCAACACCCATTGCTGTAATTGGAATTAACAGTAATAAGATTCCGGTTTTTTCATACCATGTAACTTTTTCTAATTTAAGAAATGCTTCATTTTTTACTGGTCCCATCAACATAATTCCAACAACTCTTAATATATAAACTGCGGTAACTACAATTGCAGAAACTGAGATTATTGTTGCCACTCTATAAAACATTTCTTCATGTTGGAAAGCTCCAACAAAAATGTTCATTTCGGCAACAAATCCACTAAATCCAGGTAAACCTAAAGAGGCCATACCAGCGATTACATATATTACAGATATAAATGGAATTACTTTAAGTAATCCTCCCAGTTTTGTGATATCTCGTGTATGTGTTCTACCATATATCATTCCGATTAAGGCGAAGAATAGGGCTGTCATAAATCCGTGAGAAAGCGATTGTAAAATGGCTCCATTCCATGCTGTTTTGTTTAGCATTAGCAAAGCAAATAACACCATTCCTAAGTGACTAACTGAAGAATATGCATTGATATATTTTAAATCGGTTTGTTTTATTGCTCCAAAGGCTCCATAAATAACTCCGGTGGCTGCCAAGATAATAAAGAACCAATCCCAGTGCATAGCACCTTCTGGTAATAAGAACATAGCAACTCTAAAAACCCCATAACCTCCTAATTTCATAAGTACACCAGCATGAAGCATTGATACCGCAGTTGGCGCAGATGCGTGACCATCAGGTGACCAAGTATGAAAAGGGAATAAAGCTCCTAAAACTGCAAAACCAATAAATGCCATTGGGAAGAATAATTTTTGAGCTTCCAAAGGAATATTCACTTTTGCAATTTCTAAAATATTAAAAGTTAATGCACCTCCATCGGCATTAGAATTAAAGTATATTCCAAAAATAGCAACCATTAAAATAGCAGATGCTCCCATTAACATTAGTGTTAATTTCATTGCAGAATACTCTTTTGGTCCAGTTCCCCAAATTCCAATAAGTAAATACATTGGTATTACAGCTATTTCGTAAAAAACGAACATTGTAAATAAATCTATTGAAATAAAGAATCCGTAAACTCCCGTAGCCAAGACTAACAATGAAATAAAGAATTCTTTTGGAAGATCAGGTATTTTCCATGAAATAAATACTCCAGCTAAAACAACAATTGCGGTTAATCCTAACAAGGCAACTGAAATACCATCAACACCAATATTATAATGAATGTTAAATTGTTCGAACCATACCATATCTCTGGTAAAAACCATAATGCTATCGTTAACTGCTCTTTCCTTAAAATAAGCGAAAACTAAGTTTATTGCCATTCCGAGTTGAATTAAACTTCCAACCATTGAAACTACACGTGCCTGTTTTAAACCTTTAGTGAAAACCAAGGCTAAAATAGTTAGTACAGGTACGGTGACAAAAAGTGATAAAATATCCATATTAATTTGTTAGTTTGTCCATAAATAAATAAATACTAAGGCAATTATTACTACTCCAGCAATAAATCCAAAAGCATAATCTTGTACTTTTCCAGATTGCATTCCTTTAATCTTTTCAGAAATAACAACCGTCTTGTTTCCAATTCCTTCCATTGTGCCATCAACAATTTTCTTGTCGAATTTTGCAATAGGGGCAGAAACACGATTGAATAATATTTTTTTAGTAACAAACATGTAAATTTCATCGAAATAAAATTTATTGCTAGCCCATATATAAAACACTCCAAAAGCTTTTGAAAATCTGTCTGCTAAATCGTTTTCCTTCTTATAAAAGATATATGCTAAAATAATTCCTATTGCTCCTACTGTTATAGCTATTGCAGCCATATCCCAGTGAATTGCTTCAAGTGAAGTTAAGAAGCTCATATGACCGTGAATACCAGCTCCATCAGCAGTAACTAACTCGCTAAAAGGTATGAAACCAGCAGTAATAGTGAAGAACGCTAAAATCATTAAAGGAAAAGTCATTGATAGTGGAGATTCGTGTGGAGTATGATTGTATTTAGTATCTTTTCCCCAAAATATTCCAAAGTATAATCTAAACATATAAAAAGCAGTTAATCCAGCAACTAAAATTCCAACTCCATAAATTAATTTATTATGTTCAAATGCTGCCACTAAAATTTCATCTTTACTAAAGAAACCTGCAAATGGCGGTACACCTGCAATTGCTAATGCAGCAATTAAAAAAGTGATATTAGTAATAGGCATATACTTACGTAAACCACCCATATCTTTTAAGTAATTACTATGTACTGCATGTATTACTGATCCAGCTCCTAAGAATAACAATGCTTTAAACATTGCGTGTGTAAATAAATGGAACATAGAAGCCATATAACCTAATCCTTCATGTCCATCATATCCAGAAACACCTAATGATAGCATCATATATCCTAACTGAGACATAGTTGAGAATGCTAACACACGTTTTATATCTGTTTGTGTAATTGCAATTACTGCAGCAAATAATGATGAAAAAGCACCAACGTATGCTACAATATTTAAGGCAAACCCATCTTCAACAAAATAATACATAGGGAAGAGTCGTGCTACAAGGTAAACACCTGCAACTACCATGGTTGCAGCATGAATTAATGCAGAAACAGGAGTTGGACCTTCCATTGCGTCTGGTAACCAAATATGTAATGGGAACATAGCAGATTTTCCTGCTCCTCCCATAAAAATCAAAATTAGTGCCCAGGTAATAACAGATAATCCCATAAACGAACTAGAAGCCCAATTCATTATAGCAGAACCTTCAGGATTATTTAATGTTACAAAATCAAATGTACCTGTGTAATATCCAATAATTAAGATTCCAATTAAGAAACCTAAATCGGCAAAACGAGTAACAATAAATGCTTTTTTTGCAGCTGCTACAGCTGACGTTTTTGTGTAATAGTATCCAATTAATAAATAAGAGGATACCCCAACCAATTCCCAAAAAATATAAATCTGGAATAAATTAGTTGCTAAAACCAATCCAAATATTGAGAAGGAGAATAATCCTAAGAAGGCGAAGAATTTAGTATATCCTTCATCACCTTTCATATACCCTCTACTATAAATATGTACCATTAACGATACAATTGAAACTACAATTAGCATCATTACAGAGATAGGGTCAATTAAAATTCCCATATCAATAGCTAAGGTATCAGTAAAGTTCATCCAAACTGTTTTTTGAACAAATGTTTGATAAACTCCATCAACTTTTCCATATACAAAGAAATATTGATAAGCAGTATAAACAGATAATATACCTGATGCAACTAGCCCTCCAACACCTATATACCCTGATACGGCTGGTTTAATTTTTTTATTAAATATTCCAAGTAGTAAAAAAACTACGAAAGGAATTACCGGAATTAATATTGTGTAACTTATATCCATACTTTCTAAATATTAATACTTCATAGTTTCAGTGTCCTTAACTTCTACAGAAGCAATTTGTCTGTAAAGGTTAATAATAATTGCAACAGCTAATGCGGTTTCCGCAGCTGCTACAGCTATAATAAATATTGAGACGAAAACGCCCTGTAAAGCGTCAGGGAATAAATATTTGTTGATAATAACAAAATTTACAACCGAGGCATTCAATATTAATTCAACAGACATTAATATTGAAATCAAGTTTTTTCGTGTTATAAACCCATAAACGCCAATAAAAAATAAAATAGAGGTTAGGGTTAGAATTTCATAGATGCTAATTCCGGCTATCATACTGTAGTGTCATTTTTGTCGGTTAGTTTTTTTCCTTTCGCAATAATTATTGCACCAATCATTGAAGCAAGTAATAAAATACTTATTACTTCAAATGGTAAAATAAATCCGCCAGCCTCATAACTTAATAGTCCAAGACCAATGTCTTCAGTTGTGGTAGAAATAGCAGTTGCAACTTCATTAAATTCGTAAGAATAAATGGTAGTTAAAAAGACTCCTAAGCCAATTAAACATGCTAGTGCAACTAGAATTTGTTTAGATCTTTTAGCAACTTCAAGTTCCATTTCAATATGGTGAATTAATACTACTGAAAAGATGATTAATACAATAATACCACCTGCATATACTGTTAATTGTATAGCTGCAAGGAAATTATAATCAATTAAAAAATAAATTCCTGCAATACCACAAAGAACAAATAATAAATAGATAACAGAGCGAAGCATTTTTTTGCTGGTAACAGAAGCAATTGCGAAAACCACAATTATTAATGCTAAAATGTAAAATATAATTTTCTCCATAAGTTTAGTCTTCTACACCTGCTTTAACTTTTGATCCAGGTTTGTTTAATACTTTAGTTAGGTAAGTTCTGTCATAAACAGAATTTTCAAAATTCTGAGCCCATTTAATCGCGTCAGTTGGACAAGCTTCAATACATAAACCACACATTGTACACATACTTAAATGGTAAATATGTTTGTCTATCATTTTTTTCTTTTTACCGGTCTCAGGATCTACTTGTCGATCCCAAACAATTTCAATTGATCCGTTAGGACAAGCGATTTCACATTTTTGACAACCAGTACAACGGTGTTCATTGCTTTCATCATGAGGCATTACTACTTCACCACGAAAACGTTCGAACATTTTTAATGTATCTCTATTGTCAGGATATTGTTGTGTTATTGCTCCTTTTCTTGAAGTAATAAAATACTTTCCGGTTACACTCATACCGGTAAGTAATGTTTTTATTCCTTTATATATGTCTCCAAAATAACTCATAATCTCTATAATTGAATTGTTAAGTTAAGCCAAACAATTAATGCCATTAAAACAATGTTTAACAAGTTTAATGGAAGTAAATATTTCCATTCTAATGTTAATAATTGATCAACTCTTAACCTTGGGAAAGTCCATCTAAACCACATCATTAGAAAAACTAATAATAATGTTTTTCCAAGGAACCAAAATACGCCTAACCAAGGAATAGATTCTGTAATTCCAAATGGTGATAACCATCCGCCAAAAAATACTGTTGCAGCAATAGCGGCAATAATAAACATGTTAATGAATTCAGCTAAAAAGAAATAAGCAAATTTCATCCCTGAATACTCAGTATGGAAACCTGCTCCTAATTCAGATTCAGCTTCTACCATATCAAATGGAGCTCTATTTGTTTCCGCAGTTCCCGCAATCATATAAATCATAAAAGCAATGATAGCTGGGAAATGTCCTTGAACAATTAACCACCCATTTTTTTGTACTTCAATAATTTCTGAAAGTTGTAGAGTTCCAGTTAATAAAACCATTGTTACTAATGATAATCCAACTGAAAGTTCATAGCTAATAGTTTGAACACCACTTCGCATTGCTCCAATTAAGGCGAATTTATTATTACTTGCCCATCCTCCTAATAAAATTCCAATTACACCTATTGATGAGATTGCAACTAAAAAGAAAATTCCAATATTTATATCAAATGCTTGAAATTCTTTAGTGAAAGGAAAAACAGCTAACGCCATTAAAGAAGTTATAATTACAAAATAAGGGGCTAAATTGTATAAAAATTTATCAGCCTTAACAGTTCCAGTTAACTCTTTAGAAACTAATTTTAAGGCATCAGCCATAGTTTGTAATAATCCCCACCATCCAACTCTGTTCGGTCCAATTCTTAATTGAAACCATCCTGCTACTTTTCGTTCTAATAAAACCAGGTATAACCCGGCAACAGCGAAAATTGCTAAATATATTAGAGCAATGGTAACCATTGAACCAATGTTAGCAGCTCCTTCAGACATAAAACCTAGAAGGAATTCGTATATAGTTTTTGTAATACTTAAAGGTATATTCATTGTGCTAATTTTATCGGTCTATATCTGGGATTACTAAATCTAAAGTTGCCATTGTTGCAACTAAATCTCCAATTTTCCCTCCAACAGATATGTGGTTTAATAAAGATAGGTTTGAAAATCCTGGAGAACGGAATTTAACTCGGTATGGGTTTTTAGTTCCTGTACTTACAACATAAACTCCTAGCTCCCCTCTGGCTGTTTCTACTCTTTCGTAAAATTCTCCTTTTGGTAATTTAATAACAGCATTGGTTGCAACTTTATAATCTCCTTCAGGAATATTATCAATTAATTGTTCAATAATTGACATTGATTCCCACATTTCTTGAATTCTTACCGCGTAACGAGCAAAACTATCACCTTCAGTTCTTAAAGCCTCATTAAATGTAACTTTATCCAAAGCACTATATGGATGATGTTTTCTAACATCACAAGAATAACCTGAACCACGAGCTACAGGCCCTGATGCTCCAAATGAAATCGCATCTTCTTTAGTTAAAATTCCAACACCTTTCATTCTTTTTTGGAAAATAACATTTCCAGTTAACAACGTGTCATATTCAGGAAGTTTTGTTTTAAAATGAGCAATAAATTCTTTTACTCTTTTCACAAAATTTGGATGAATATCAAACATTAACCCTCCAGGAATATTGTAGTTCATTGTTAAACGAGCTCCACAAGTTTCTTCAAAAATATCGTTGATCATTTCACGATCACGAAATCCATAAAAGTAAGTTGTTAAAGCTCCAACATCCATTCCCATTACTCCCCACCATAAAGTATGTGAAGCAATTCTTGTTAATTCATCTAAAATTGTTCTAATGACCTTAACACGTTCAGGAACTTCAATTTCCAAAGCATTTTCAACGGTTAAACAAACAGCTTCATTATTTATATGCGATGATAAATAATCCATTCTATCTGTTAAATGAACAATTTGCTGATAGCTATCACGTTCACACATTTTTTCGATAGAACGATGTATATATCCTAAATCCGGTTCAACTTTCTTAATTATTTCTCCATCAATGGTTAATAACAATCTTAAAACACCATGTGTGGCAGGGTGTTGAGGTCCCATATTAATGAAGTAATCTTCAGATTTTAAGTTACTATTTTCAATAGTTGTATCCATACTTACTTATTTAATAACCATATTAATTTCATCTACGTAATCTTTTCTTAGTGGAAATCCATCCCAATCTTCAGTTAAAAAGAGTCTTTTTAAATTTGGGTGGTTATTAAATTTTATTCCGAAGAAATCAAATACTTCGCGCTCATGAAAATCAGCAGTGAACCAAATATCAGAAACAGTATCTAATGTTGGGTTTTCTCTATCTGAAAGTTTCACTTTTACCACAATTGTGTGACGATGTGTTGTAGATTCTAAATGGTAAACTACACCTAATTCTTTACCCCAATCCATTCCGCTTAAACAAAACAAATAATCAAAATTTGTTTCGCTGTTAGTTTTCAATTGTGACATTAATTGGTGTAATTGTTCTGGTTGAACAGTTATATTTAAGAACTGAGAGCCTTCTTCAGTAAATTCCAATTCCGGAATCCAACTGCTTATTATTTCTTGTAGTGATTGGTTAGTCATAACTTTCAGTTTTATTTACCTTCATCAAATCCTTCAATAGGATTTTCTTTATGTTTCATATTTTCTGTACGAATCTTATCTTGAAGCATTAACATACCTTCAAGTAAAGCTTCTGGGCGAGGAGGACAACCTGGAACATAAACATCTACAGGAATTACGTGATCTGCTCCTTTAACAACCGAATAAGTATTGTAAAAGAAAGGTCCTCCTGAAATTGCACAAGCTCCCATTGCAATAACATATTTTGGCTCTGCCATTTGGTCGTATAAACGACGCAGTACTGGAGCCATTTTGTTTACAATAGTTCCTGCAATAATAATTAAATCAGCTTGTCTAGGAGAAGGTCTTGCTACCTCAAATCCAAACCTTGAATAATCATGACGTGCAGCTCCTGTTTGCATCATTTCAATGGCACAACAACTTGTACCAAAATAAAGTGACCAAAGTGAATTTGATCTACCCCAATTTATAATTTTATCTAATGAAGTTACAATTACATTGGCTCCGTTTCCTGCAGGAATTACCTTTCCTGGGAAATCTGCTGGAATTTCTGGTGTTTTTTCTATTCCCATTTTAATGCTCCTTTTTTCCATGCGTATAATAGCCCTAAACCTAATATTACTAAGAATATCGCGATTTCAATAAAAGCAACTGCTCCAACTCCTTTAAACACAACGGCCCAAGGAATTAAAAATGCTACTTCTACATCGAATATTAGGAATAATATGGCAAATAAATAGTAGCCAACTTTAAACTGAACCCAAGTTGGCCCAATTGTTGTCATACCACTTTCATATGGTTCTCGTTTTTGTTCATTGTCTGATTTAGGCGAGATTAAATTTGATAAAAAATTTGCTCCAGCAACTAAAACAATACCTGCAAGTAGAAATACAATAATGGCTTCTGATCCCATTTTTATTATGTTTTTTTAATAGTCTACAAAAGTAGTAGATTATTTAAATTAATATAATGATACTTACTTTTTATTAGTCGAATCCAAAAATAAAAATATACGTAAAAAAAATACCTGATTTTAATCAGGTATCTTTGTCACAATTATTACTTTACTTCGTAGGTGTCACCTGCGAAGAATAAGTCATCTGTTTTTGTGAATTTTGAATTAGCTTTTACTTGTGCAGTTAATTCATCTTCGCGCTCTTCAAGAGTTACATCTTCATAGCTTCTGATGATTCCAGTAGCTATAGGATATTCCATTCGAACTAACATTTGATGTAATGTTGGATCTTTTTCTTTAGCATCGTGCACTAAAAGATCTTCTTGAGTTATACCGTTTTCTCCAATAGTTACAACTTCTAGTTTTAATCCGTTTAGAATAATTCCTTTGTCTTTAGCTTTACCAAAAATCATTGGTTTACCATGCTCAAGGAAAATTTGTTTATCCTCTTTTACTTTTTTATCAGTAACGTTTTTAAAGCATCCATCATTAAAGATTACACAGTTTTGTAGTACTTCAATTAAAGATGTTCCTTTATATTTTTCAGCATCAATAAACATTTGAGTCATGTCTTTTGGTACGTTTCCACCAATTCTTGCAAAGAATCTAGCACCTGCACCCAAAGCTAATTCACCAGGTGAAAAAGGTTGTTGCGTGTTTCCGTAAGGAGATGATTTTGTTTTTTGACCTACTAATGAAGTAGGAGAGAACTGACCTTTTGTTAATCCGTAAATTTCATTATTAAATAAAACGATATTTAAGTCGATGTTTCTACGTAAAACATGTATAAAGTGATTTCCTCCAATTGCCATAGCGTCTCCATCACCAGTCATTACCCAAACGCTTAAGTCTGGATTTGCAAGTTTAACACCTGATGCAATACCTGGTGCTCTACCATGAATTGTATGCATTCCATACGTATTCATATAATATGGGAAACGAGATGAACATCCAATTCCTGAAATAAACACTACATCTTCTCTTTTAACTCCCATATCTGGAAGTGCTTTCTGCATTGCGCGTAAGATTACATAGTCATCACAACCAGGGCACCATCTTACTTCTTGATCACTTGTAAAATCTTTAAAAGTATATTTTTTTACAGCTGTTTCCATAATTAATCTACTAATTGTTTAAATTCTTGAATTAGTTCATTGTTTCCAAAAGGCAATCCTTGTACTTTGTTATATTGGTTAATTTCAACTCCATTGAAATTCATTTTAAGAACTTTTGCAAATTGACCATTGTTCAATTCACAAACAATAACCTTTTTAAATCTAGATAATAATTCTTCTGTGTTTTTTGGAAGCGGATTGATATAGTTAAAATGAGCAAATCCTACATTTTTATATCCTTCTTCATTTATTTGTTTAACTGCCGAATGAATAGATCCGTAAGTTCCTCCCCAGCCTATTACTAATAAATCACCTTCGTCAGCAAATTCAGTTTTTATGTCTGGAATGTAATTTTGAACTCGTTGAATTTTTTCTGCTCTAACGTTAGTCATGAATTCGTGATTTTCAGGATTGTAAGATACGTTTCCAGTAACTTTGTCTTTTTCTAAACCACCAATTCTATGTTCTAATCCAGGAGTTCCCGGAATTGCCCAGTTACGAGCAAGAGTTTCTTCGTTTCTATTGTAAGGGTGCCATTCTTCACCTTCTTTACGCTCAGCAATAATGTTATTTTTAATTTCTGGCATGTCAGAAACGCTTTGTATTTTCCAAGGTTCTGATCCATTTGCAATATAACCATCTGTTAATAAGATGACTGGAGTCATATGTTCTAAAGCTAATTTTGCAGCTTCATAAGCGAAATCAAAACAATTGGAAGGTGTACTCGCAGCAATAACAATTACCGGGCTTTCACCATTTCTACCATACATTGCTTGTAATAAATCAGATTGTTCTGTTTTTGTTGGTAATCCTGTAGAAGGTCCACCACGTTGAACGTTTACAATTACTAAAGGAAGTTCAGTAATCATTGCCAATCCAATTGCTTCTCCTTTTAGAGCTAATCCTGGACCAGAAGTTGTAGTTAAGGCTAAATCACCAGCAAATGATGCTCCAATAGCTGAAACTACACCCGCAATTTCATCTTCAGCCTGAAAAGCTTTTACTCCAAAGTGTTTGTGTTTTACCAATTCGTGTAAAATATCTGTTGCAGGAGTAATTGGGTAAGAACCTAAAAATAATTCTAAACCAGATTTTTCGGCTGCGGCTAAAAATCCCCATGCTGTTGCAGTATTACCCATTACAATTCTATAAGTTCCTGCGTCCATTTTAGCAGGAGAAATTGTGTAAGCATTAGGAATTAATTCTAAAGTTTCTGCAAAATAAAAACCTGCATTTAAAACCTTAGTATTTGCTTCAATTATATGAGGTTTAGTTTTAAACTTTTTATTTAAAAAGTCAACTGTATGTTCAGTGTCTCTGTCATACATCCAATAAACCATACCTAAAGCAAACATATTTTTACTTCTGGTAATTGATTTATTATCCAACCCTTCAACTTCTTTTAAAGATTCTTTTGTTAAAGAAGTCATTGCAACTTCTATTACTCTATAATTATCTAAACTTCCATCTTCAAGAGGGTTAGATTCATATAAAGCTTTTTCTAAATTCTTTTTGGTGAATGAATCAGTGTCAACTATAATTGTATGACCTGGTTTTACCGCATGTAGGTTGGTTTTTAATCCCGCAGGATTCATAGCAACTAATAAATCTACGTTGTCTCCCGGGGTGCTAATTTCTACACTACCAATGTGTACTTGAAATCCAGATACTCCATATAAACTACCTTGTGGAGCCCTGATTTCAGAAGGATAGTTTGGGAAAGTGGCAATATCATTACCAAACATTGCAGATGTGTCAGAAAACTGTGTTCCTGTTAATTGCATTCCATCACCCGAATCACCGACAAACCTAATAACTACTGCTTCGAGTATTTCGGGTTGTTGATCTGTTTTAGCTGTGCTCATAATTTTGTGCTAATTGTAAATATTTATTAAATTTATTGAAATTTATTTGATGTTCTTGTAAAAAAATGAAATAATGTTTGATGTTCTCGTAAAAGATTCAAATTTTATTTGATGTTCCTATAAAGGGTTCAAATATAAATTGACTTTTTGACCTGGGAAATGACAATTGTCACATTCAAGTGCGGAAAAATGTATAACTTTGTGAATTAATAAATTTTTAAAAATAACAAAACATGGCTATTAAAATAACTGACGAATGCATTAATTGCGATGCGTGTATTTCTGAATGTCCTAACAATGCAATTTACGAACCAGATAGCGAATGGGCGTATGCTGATGAAACTGCTTTAAGTGGATCAATTACTTTACCAAGTGGTGGAGAGGCAGACGCTGACGAAATGAATGAAGCAATTTCTGACGAATTTTACTTTATTGTAACTGATAAGTGTACAGAATGTAAAGGTTTCCATGATGAGCCTCAATGTGCTTCTGTTTGTCCAGTTGACTGTTGTGTACCTGATGAAGATCACGAAGAAACTGAAGAGCAATTATTAGCTAAAAAAGCTTGGATGCACGCAGAGTAATATTCTCGTAAATCTCAACATAAAAAAAGCACCGAATATTCGGTGCTTTTTTTATGTTGAGATTTACGAGAATATTACTCTGCGTGCATCCAAGCTTTTTTAGCTAATAATTGCTCTTCAGTTTCTTCGTGATCTTCATCAGGTACACAACAGTCAACTGGACAAACAGAAGCACATTGAGGCTCATCATGGAAACCTTTACATTCTGTACACTTATCAGTTACAATAAAGTAAAATTCGTCAGAAATTGCTTCATTCATTTCGTCAGCGTCTGCCTCTCCACCACTTGGTAAAGTAATTGATCCACTTAAAGCAGTTTCATCAGCATACGCCCATTCGCTATCTGGTTCGTAAATTGCATTGTTAGGACATTCAGAAATACACGCATCGCAATTAATGCATTCGTCAGTTATTTTAATAGCCATGTTTTGTTATTTTTAAAAATTTATTAATTCACAAAGTTATACATTTTTCCGCACTTGAATGTGACAATTGTCATTTCCCAGGTCAAAAAGTCAATTTATATTTGAACCCTTTATAGGAACATCAAATAAAATTTGAATCTTTTACGAGAACATCAAACATTATTTCATTTTTTTACAAGAACATCAAATAAATTTCAATAAATTTAATAAATATTTACAATTAGCACAAAATTATGAGCACAGCTAAAACAGATCAACAACCCGAAATACTCGAAGCAGTAGTTATTAGGTTTGTCGGTGATTCGGGTGATGGAATGCAATTAACAGGAACACAGTTTTCTGACACATCTGCAATGTTTGGTAATGATATTGCCACTTTCCCAAACTATCCTTCTGAAATCAGGGCTCCACAAGGTAGTTTATATGGAGTATCTGGATTTCAAGTACACATTGGTAGTGTAGAAATTAGCACCCCGGGAGACAACGTAGATTTATTAGTTGCTATGAATCCTGCGGGATTAAAAACCAACCTACATGCGGTAAAACCAGGTCATACAATTATAGTTGACACTGATTCATTCACCAAAAAGAATTTAGAAAAAGCTTTATATGAATCTAACCCTCTTGAAGATGGAAGTTTAGATAATTATAGAGTAATAGAAGTTGCAATGACTTCTTTAACAAAAGAATCTTTAAAAGAAGTTGAAGGGTTGGATAATAAATCAATTACCAGAAGTAAAAATATGTTTGCTTTAGGTATGGTTTATTGGATGTATGACAGAGACACTGAACATACAGTTGACTTTTTAAATAAAAAGTTTAAAACTAAACCTCATATAATTGAAGCAAATACTAAGGTTTTAAATGCAGGTTTTTATTTTGCAGAAACTTTAGAATTAATTCCTAATGCTTACACAATTTCTCCTGCTAAAATGGACGCAGGAACTTATAGAATTGTAATGGGTAATACTGCAACAGCATGGGGATTTTTAGCCGCAGCCGAAAAATCTGGTTTAGAATTATTTTTAGGTTCTTACCCAATTACTCCTGCAACAGATATTTTACACGAATTGGTAAAACACAAACACTTTGGAGTAAAAGCTTTTCAGGCTGAAGATGAAATTGCGGGTGTAGTTTCAGCTATTGGAGCATCATTTGCTGGTGATTTAGCCTTAACTACAACTTCTGGTCCAGGATTAGCTCTAAAAGGAGAAGCAATTGGATTGGCAATGATTACTGAACTTCCTTTAGTAATTGTAAACGTTCAACGTGGTGGACCTTCTACAGGATTACCAACAAAAACAGAACAATCTGATTTATTACAAGCAATGTATGGTAGAAATGGTGAAAGCCCGGTAATTGTTATTGCTGCGAGTACACCTTCCAATTGTTTTGATTTCGCTTATGAAGCTGCAAAATTAGCTTTAGAACATATGACTCCAGTCATCTTATTAACAGATGGTTATATTGCAAATGGATCAGAACCTTGGAAAATACAAAGCGTTTCTGACATGCCAGAAATTAAAAATAACATTATTGCTGAGCGTAAAGAAGGTGAAGAATGGCACCCTTACAATAGAAACGAAGAAACTCTTGCTCGTAACTGGGCAATTCCGGGAACTCCTGGATTAGAACATAGAATTGGTGGTTTAGAAAAAGACAAAGTTACTGGAAACGTATCTTACAATCCTGAAAATCACGAATTCATGACTAACGTTAGAGCAGAAAAAATTCAACGAGTTCAAAATTACATTCCAGACATAAAAACTGAATTTGCTGACGAAGGTGATTTATTAGTAATAGGCTGGGGAGGAACTTACGGATCTATTCATTCGGCAGTTAAACAAATAAATGAAGAAGGATATAAAAATGTAGGATTTGCTCATTTTAACTATATCAATCCGCTTCCAAAAAACACAGAAGAATTATTATCTAGATTTAAAAAGGTTATTGTTTGTGAATTGAACAATGGTCAATTTGCAAAAGTTCTTAAAATGAATTTCAATGGAGTTGAAATTAACCAATATAACAAAGTACAAGGATTGCCTTTTGGAAACAATGAACTAATTCAAGAATTTAAACAATTAGTAGATTAATTATGGAAACAGCTGTAAAAAAATATACTTTTAAAGATTTTACAAGTGATCAAGAAGTAAGATGGTGCCCTGGTTGTGATGACTATGTAATCTTACGCGCAATGCAGAAAGCACTTCCAGATATGGGAGTTAAAAGAGAAGATGTAGTGTTTATTTCAGGAATTGGATGTTCATCTCGTTTCCCATATTATATGAATACGTATGGAATGCATACAATTCATGGTAGAGCACCAGGTATTGCATCAGGTGTTAAACTTGCAAATCCAGACTTAAGCGTTTGGGTAATGACTGGTGATGGAGACGCTATGGCAATTGGAGGAAATCACTTTATACATGTTTTACGTAGAAACATCGACTTAAATATCGTTTTATTTAATAATGAAATTTACGGATTAACAAAAGGTCAGTTCTCTCCTACTTCATTAGTAGGTCAAAAAACAAAATCATCTCCTTACGGAAACACGCAACAACCTTTTTCACCTGGTGAATTAGCTTTGGGTGCAGGTGCTAGATTCTTTGCAAGAATTGGTGGAAACGTACCAAAAGACATGACTCAAATGTTTATTGATGCTGAAAAATATAAAGGAACATCTTTAATTGAAGTACTACAAAACTGTGTAATCTTTAATGATGGATGCTTTAAAAACGTTACTGATAAAAAAGTAAAAGAGGATAAACAAATTTTCCTTGAGCATGGTAAACCAATGATTTTTGGTAAAGCTAAAGACAAAGGAATTATTCTAAACGGATTAAAACTAGAAGTTGTAACTATTGGAGAAAACGGTATAACTCAAGAAGATCTTTTAGTGCACGATGCTAAAGAAAAAGATCCAACATTACATCAAATGTTAGTTCGAATGGAATATCCTATAGCTACTGGAATCATCAGAAGCTATGAAGATGTAACTCTTGAAGAGCGCGAAGATGAATTAACTGCACAAGTAAAAGCTAATTCAAAATTCACAAAAACAGATGACTTATTCTTCGCAGGTGACACCTACGAAGTAAAGTAATAATTGTGACAAAGATACCTGATTAAAATCAGGTATTTTTTTTACGTATATTTTTATTTTTGGATTCGACTAATAAAAAGTAAGTATCATTATATTAATTTAAATAATCTACTACTTTTGTAGACTATTAAAAAAACATAATAAAAATGGGATCAGAAGCCATTATTGTATTTCTACTTGCAGGTATTGTTTTAGTTGCTGGAGCAAATTTTTTATCAAATTTAATCTCGCCTAAATCAGACAATGAACAAAAACGAGAACCATATGAAAGTGGTATGACAACAATTGGGCCAACTTGGGTTCAGTTTAAAGTTGGCTACTATTTATTTGCCATATTATTCCTAATATTCGATGTAGAAGTAGCATTTTTAATTCCTTGGGCCGTTGTGTTTAAAGGAGTTGGAGCAGTTGCTTTTATTGAAATCGCGATATTCTTAGTAATATTAGGTTTAGGGCTATTATACGCATGGAAAAAAGGAGCATTAAAATGGGAATAGAAAAAACACCAGAAATTCCAGCAGATTTCCCAGGAAAGGTAATTCCTGCAGGAAACGGAGCCAATGTAATTGTAACTTCATTAGATAAAATTATAAATTGGGGTAGATCAAATTCACTTTGGTCACTTTATTTTGGTACAAGTTGTTGTGCCATTGAAATGATGCAAACAGGAGCTGCACGTCATGATTATTCAAGGTTTGGATTTGAGGTAGCAAGACCTTCTCCTAGACAAGCTGATTTAATTATTATTGCAGGAACTATTGTAAACAAAATGGCTCCAGTACTGCGTCGTTTATACGACCAAATGGCAGAGCCAAAATATGTTATTGCAATGGGAGCTTGTGCAATTTCAGGAGGACCTTTCTTTTACAATACTTATTCGGTTGTTAAAGGAGCAGATCACGTAATTCCTGTAGATGTTTATGTTCCAGGTTGTCCTCCTCGCCCAGAAGCTTTACTTGAAGGTATGTTAATGCTTCAAGATAAGATTCGTACAGAAAATATGAAACATAAAGAAAATCCTATTGAAGGATTTGATGAAGGTAAATAAAACTGAAAGTTATGACTAACCAATCACTACAAGAAATAATAAGCAGTTGGATTCCGGAATTGGAATTTACTGAAGAAGGCTCTCAGTTCTTAAATATAACTGTTCAACCAGAACAATTACACCAATTAATGTCACAATTGAAAACTAACAGCGAAACAAATTTTGATTATTTGTTTTGTTTAAGCGGAATGGATTGGGGTAAAGAATTAGGTGTAGTTTACCATTTAGAATCTACAACACATCGTCACACAATTGTGGTAAAAGTGAAACTTTCAGATAGAGAAAACCCAACATTAGATACTGTTTCTGATATTTGGTTCACTGCTGATTTTCATGAGCGCGAAGTATTTGATTTCTTCGGAATAAAATTTAATAACCACCCAAATTTAAAAAGACTCTTTTTAACTGAAGATTGGGATGGATTTCCACTAAGAAAAGATTACGTAGATGAAATTAATATGGTTATTAAATAAGTAAGTATGGATACAACTATTGAAAATAGTAACTTAAAATCTGAAGATTACTTCATTAATATGGGACCTCAACACCCTGCCACACATGGTGTTTTAAGATTGTTATTAACCATTGATGGAGAAATAATTAAGAAAGTTGAACCGGATTTAGGATATATACATCGTTCTATCGAAAAAATGTGTGAACGTGATAGCTATCAGCAAATTGTTCATTTAACAGATAGAATGGATTATTTATCATCGCATATAAATAATGAAGCTGTTTGTTTAACCGTTGAAAATGCTTTGGAAATTGAAGTTCCTGAACGTGTTAAGGTCATTAGAACAATTTTAGATGAATTAACAAGAATTGCTTCACATACTTTATGGTGGGGAGTAATGGGAATGGATGTTGGAGCTTTAACAACTTACTTTTATGGATTTCGTGATCGTGAAATGATCAACGATATTTTTGAAGAAACTTGTGGAGCTCGTTTAACAATGAACTACAATATTCCTGGAGGGTTAATGTTTGATATTCATCCAAATTTTGTGAAAAGAGTAAAAGAATTTATTGCTCATTTTAAAACAAAACTTCCTGAATATGACACGTTGTTAACTGGAAATGTTATTTTCCAAAAAAGAATGAAAGGTGTTGGAATTTTAACTAAAGAAGATGCGATTTCATTTGGAGCATCAGGGCCTGTAGCTCGTGGTTCAGGTTATTCTTGTGATGTTAGAAAACATCATCCATATAGTGCTTTGGATAAAGTTACATTTAATGAGGCTTTAAGAACTGAAGGTGATAGTTTTGCTCGTTACGCGGTAAGAATTCAAGAAATGTGGGAATCAATGTCAATTATTGAACAATTAATTGATAATATTCCTGAAGGAGATTATAAAGTTGCAACCAATGCTGTTATTAAATTACCAAAAGGAGAATTTTACGAAAGAGTAGAAACAGCCAGAGGGGAGCTAGGAGTTTATGTTGTAAGTACAGGAACTAAAAACCCATACCGAGTTAAATTCCGTTCTCCAGGATTTTCAAACCTATCTTTATTAAACCACATATCTGTTGGAGGGAAAATTGGAGATTTAGTTGCAACAATGGCAACTTTAGATTTAGTAATCCCAGATATAGACCGATAAAATTAGCACAATGAATATACCTTTAAGTATTACAAAAACTATATACGAATTCCTTCTAGGTTTTATGTCTGAAGGAGCTGCTAACATTGGTTCAATGGTTACCATTGCTCTAATATATTTAGCAATTTTCGCTGTTGCCGGGTTATACCTGGTTTTATTAGAACGAAAAGTAGCAGGATGGTTTCAATTAAGAATTGGACCGAACAGAGTTGGATGGTGGGGATTATTACAAACTATGGCTGATGCCTTAAAATTAGTTTCTAAAGAGTTAACTGGAACTGTTAAGGCTGATAAATTTTTATACAATTTAGCCCCTTATTTTGTAATTATAACTTCTTTAATGGCGTTAGCTGTTTTTCCTTTCACTAAAGAATTTCAAGCATTTGATATAAATATTGGAATTTTCTTTTTAGTTGCAATCTCATCAATAGGTGTAATTGGAATTTTATTAGGAGGATGGGCAAGTAATAATAAATTCGCCTTAATTGGAGCAATGCGAAGTGGTGTTCAAACTATTAGCTATGAACTTTCAGTTGGATTATCATTAGTAACAATGGTTTTATTAACTGGAACTCTACAACTTTCAGAAATTATTGAAGTACAAAAAAATGGGTGGTTAATTGTTCAAGGACATTTCCCAGCTATCATTGCTTTTATGATTTATATGATTGCGGGAACTGCGGAAACAAATAGAGCTCCATTTGATATGGTAGAAGCTGAATCTGAATTAGGAGCAGGTTTCCATACTGAGTATTCAGGGATGAAATTTGCTTATTTCTTTTTAGCTGAATTCATTAACATGTTTATTATTGCCGCTATTGCTGCAACAGTATTTTTTGGCGGATGGTTATCACCATTTGGAATTACAGAATCTATTCCTTGGTTAGGCGTATTTTGGTTCCTTGGAAAAACATTATTATTAGTTTTTCTAATGATGTGGTTTAGATGGACTTTCCCAAGGTTAAGAGTTGATCAATTATTAACATTAGAATGGAAATATTTACTTCCATTAAACTTGTTAAACATTGTTTTAATGGCATTAATTGTTTGGCTTAACTTAACAATTCAATTATAGAGATTATGAGTTATTTTGGAGACATATATAAAGGAATAAAAACATTACTTACCGGTATGAGTGTAACCGGAAAGTATTTTATTACTTCAAGAAAAGGAGCAATAACACAACAATATCCTGACAATAGAGATACATTAAAAATGTTCGAACGTTTTCGTGGTGAAGTAGTAATGCCTCATGATGAAAGCAATGAACACCGTTGTACTGGTTGTCAAAAATGTGAAATCGCTTGTCCTAACGGATCAATTGAAATTGTTTGGGATCGACAAGTAGATCCTGAGACCGGTAAAAAGAAAAAAATGATAGACAAACATATTTACCATTTAAGTATGTGTACAATGTGTGGTTTATGTATTGAAGCTTGTCCAACTGACGCGATTAAATGGGCTCAGAATTTTGAAAATTCTGTTTATGACAGAACTTACCTAACTAAAGTATTAAACAAACCTGGATCAAAAGTTAAAGCAGGTGTAGAAGACTAAACTTATGGAGAAAATTATATTTTACATTTTAGCATTAATAATTGTGGTTTTCGCAATTGCTTCTGTTACCAGCAAAAAAATGCTTCGCTCTGTTATCTATTTATTATTTGTTCTTTGTGGTATTGCAGGAATTTATTTTTTAATTGATTATAATTTCCTTGCAGCTATACAATTAACAGTATATGCAGGTGGTATTATTGTATTAATCATCTTTTCAGTAGTATTAATTCACCATATTGAAATGGAACTTGAAGTTGCTAAAAGATCTAAACAAATTCTAGTTGCACTAGCATGTTTAATTGGCTTAGGAGTCTTTTTAACTACCATTTATTCTTACGAATTTAATGAAGTTGCAACTGCTATTTCTACCACAACTGAAGACATTGGTCTTGGACTATTAAGTTATGAGGCTGGCGGATTTATTTTACCATTTGAAGTAATAAGTATTTTATTACTTGCTTCAATGATTGGTGCAATAATTATTGCGAAAGGAAAAAAACTAACCGACAAAAATGACACTACAGTATGATAGCCGGAATTAGCATCTATGAAATTCTAACCCTAACCTCTATTTTATTTTTTATTGGCGTTTATGGGTTTATAACACGAAAAAACTTGATTTCAATATTAATGTCTGTTGAATTAATATTGAATGCCTCGGTTGTAAATTTTGTTATTATCAACAAATATTTATTCCCTGACGCTTTACAGGGCGTTTTCGTCTCAATATTTATTATAGCTGTAGCAGCTGCGGAAACCGCATTAGCTGTTGCAATTATTATTAACCTTTACAGACAAATTGCTTCTGTAGAAGTTAAGGACACTGAAACTATGAAGTATTAATATTTAGAAAGTATGGATATAAGTTACACAATATTAATTCCGGTAATTCCTTTCGTAGTTTTTTTACTACTTGGAATATTTAATAAAAAAATTAAACCAGCCGTATCAGGGTATATAGGTGTTGGAGGGCTAGTTGCATCAGGTATATTATCTGTTTATACTGCTTATCAATATTTCTTTGTATATGGAAAAGTTGATGGAGTTTATCAAACATTTGTTCAAAAAACAGTTTGGATGAACTTTACTGATACCTTAGCTATTGATATGGGAATTTTAATTGACCCTATCTCTGTAATGATGCTAATTGTAGTTTCAATTGTATCGTTAATGGTACATATTTATAGTAGAGGGTATATGAAAGGTGATGAAGGATATACTAAATTCTTCGCCTTCTTAGGATTATTCTCCTTCTCAATATTTGGATTGGTTTTAGCAACTAATTTATTCCAGATTTATATTTTTTGGGAATTGGTTGGGGTATCCTCTTATTTATTAATTGGATACTATTACACAAAAACGTCAGCTGTAGCAGCTGCAAAAAAAGCATTTATTGTTACTCGTTTTGCCGATTTAGGTTTCTTAATTGGAATCTTAATTATTGGATATTACACAGGTACATTTGATTTTGTAACATTAAATAATCCTGAAGGTTCTGCTATAATGAATTGGGCTTCTAGTTCGTTTATGGGATTATCTGTTATTACCTGGGCACTAATTTTGATTTTTATGGGAGGAGCAGGAAAATCTGCTATGTTCCCATTACATATTTGGTTACCAGACGCAATGGAAGGTCCAACTCCTGTTTCTGCATTAATTCATGCTGCAACCATGGTAGTTGCAGGTGTTTACCTTGTAGCACGACTCTTCCCTATGTATTATTTTGTTGAAGATGGGTTTGCCTTAAATATTGTAGCATACGTTGGTGCTTTTTCATCATTATTTGCTGCAGTAATTGCAATTACACAAACAGATATAAAACGTGTGTTAGCATTCTCAACTATGTCTCAGTTAGGATATATGATGCTATCATTAGGTGTTTCTGGATATGATGGACATGAAGGATTAGGTTATATGGCTTCTATGTTCCATTTATTTACACACGCAATGTTTAAAGCATTGTTATTCTTAGGAGCTGGATCAGTAATACATGCAGTACATAGTAATTACTTAAAAGATATGGGTGGTTTACGTAAGTATATGCCTATTACTAATATCACTTTTTTAATTGCTGCATTAGCAATTGCAGGTGTACCGCCATTTGCAGGTTTCTTTAGTAAAGATGAAATTTTAGTGGCAGCATTTGAACATAATAAATTAATTTATGGAGTTGGAATTTTAGTTGCTGGATTAACTGCTTTTTATATGTTTAGATTATACTTTGGAATATTTTGGGGAAAAGATACTAAATACAATCATACTCCACACGAATCTCCACTATCAATGACTTTTCCTTTAATGATTTTAGCGTTCTTCACTATTACTGCTGGTTTCATACCTTTTAGCGAGTTAGTTACTGCTGATGGAGCTGGTATTCACGGTCATATGAGCTTCTTAACTTCACTTGAAGCAATTCACTGGGATATGGCTGCAATAGCTATAACAGTAGGAGCAATAGGAATTATTTTAGCATATATCTTTTATAAGAAGGAAAACGATTTAGCAGACAGATTTTCAAAAGCTTTTGGAGTGTTTTATATATGGGCTAGCAATAAATTTTATTTCGATGAAATTTACATGTTTGTTACTAAAAAAATATTATTCAATCGTGTTTCTGCCCCTATTGCAAAATTCGACAAGAAAATTGTTGATGGCACAATGGAAGGAATTGGAAACAAGACGGTTGTTATTTCTGAAAAGATTAAAGGAATGCAATCTGGAAAAGTACAAGATTATGCTTTTGGATTTATTGCTGGAGTAGTAATAATTGCCTTAGTATTTATTTATTTATGGACAAACTAACAAATTAATATGGATATTTTATCACTTTTTGTCACCGTACCTGTACTAACTATTTTAGCCTTGGTTTTCACTAAAGGTTTAAAACAGGCACGTGTAGTTTCAATGGTTGGAAGTTTAATTCAACTCGGAATGGCAATAAACTTAGTTTTCGCTTATTTTAAGGAAAGAGCAGTTAACGATAGCATTATGGTTTTTACCAGAGATATGGTATGGTTCGAACAATTTAACATTCATTATAATATTGGTGTTGATGGTATTTCAGTTGCCTTGTTAGGATTAACCGCAATTGTTGTTTTAGCTGGAGTATTTATTTCATGGAAAATACCTGATCTTCCAAAAGAATTCTTTATTTCATTGTTAGTCTTGGCTACGGGAGTTTACGGATTCTTTATTTCAATAGATTTATTTACAATGTTCGTTTTTTACGAAATAGCTGTAATACCAATGTATTTACTTATTGGAATTTGGGGAACTGGACCAAAAGAGTATTCTGCAATGAAATTAACACTAATGTTAATGGGAGCATCTGCTATTTTAATGGTTGCTATTTTTGGAATATACTTTAATTCTAATGCCGATGGAGGTGCATTAACTTTTAATATTTTAGAAATTGCAAAAGTGAATATTCCTTTGGAAGCTCAAAAATTATTCTTCCCAATGGCATTTATTGGTTTTGCAGTTTTAGGAGCTTTATTCCCTTTTCATACTTGGTCACCTGATGGTCACGCATCTGCGCCAACTGCGGTATCAATGCTTCATGCTGGTGTACTTATGAAATTAGGAGGTTATGGGGTTTTTAGAGTTGCTATGTTCTTATTACCAGAAGGTGCTATGCACTGGGATTGGTTCTTTATTATCTTGGCAGCCACCGGAGTTATTTATGGAGCCTTTGGAGCAATAAAACAAACCGATTTAAAATATATCAATGCATATTCTTCAGTTAGTCACTTAGGAATGGTGTTATTTGCTTTGCTAATGCTAAACAAAACAGCATGGAATGGAGCCATTTTACAATCGCTTTCTCACGGATTTATGACAGCCCTATTCTTCGCCTTAATCGGAATGATATATGGTAGAACACATACACGAGATATCACAAAACTGGGAGGATTACTTAAAGTAATTCCATTTATATCTGTAATATATGTAATCGCTGGTATGGCCTCTTTAGGTTTACCTGGATTTAGTGGATTTGTTGCCGAAATGAACATTTTTGTTGGAGCTTTCCAACATGAAGAAATGTTTTATAGAGTGGCAACAATAATCTCAGTTTCTGCAATTGTAGTTACCGCAGTTTATATATTAAGAGTTGTTGGAATTATGTTGATGGGACCAGTAAAAAATGAAGCATTTCTTAAATTAGAAAAAGTTACATGGTATGAAAAAACCGGAATCTTATTACTGTTAATTCCAATTACAGCAATGGGTGTTGCACCACTTTGGTTAAGTGATATGATATTAGATAGCTTACAACCGTTTATTCAAGGAGTATTATAAAATTAAAATAGATAACTAAAATGAATTTTAGTAGTTTTTTAGTAATGAGACAAGAAATATTGCTTTTAGCAATAACATTATTGCTACTTGTAGCGGAAATTTTTATAAACAAACACAAAAAAAGTAGCATTGTTCACTTAGCAATATTTTTATTTGGTATTCATACAGCAATTGGGTTTTTACCATTAGATGAATGCAGCATATTTGGTGGAATGTTTAAAACAAATAAGTTAATTCAACTATTTAAAAATGTTTTAAATATTGGAGTACTAATTTTGTTATTACAATCTGCAGATTGGATTCAGGAAAAATTAATTCCGGAAAATAGAGGGGTTGAGTTCTTTGTGCTTCTATTTACATCCTTATTAGGAATGTATTTTATGATTTCAGCTGGTGATTTCTTAATGTTCTACTTAGGATTAGAATTATCAACATTACCTGTAGCTGCTTTAGCTGCATTTGAAACCTTAAAAAGAAAATCAAGTGAATCAGGAATTAAATTAATATTATCCGCAGCATTAGCATCAGGAGTATCCTTATTTGGTATTTCTCTGTTGTATGCAACATCAGGTTCTATTTATTTTCATGATATTGTTGAAGTATTGACTTCTTCAAATTTAACCATATTAGGATTTTTACTATTTTTTGCAGGACTTTCATTTAAAATTTCATTAGTTCCGTTTCATTTTTGGACAGCTGATGTTTATGAAGGAGCTCCTATTAGCGTAGCTTCATATTTATCAGTTATCTCAAAAGGAGCTGCAGTTTTTATATTAATGATATTAATGTTCACAATATTTAAACCTTTAATGCACGTTTGGGAAAACTTAGTTTATGTAATTGCCCTAGCTACAATGTTTATTGGTAATTTATTTGCTTTACGTCAAAATAACATGAAACGTTTCTTAGCGTTTTCATCTATTGCTCAAGCTGGATTTATACTTTTAGGCTTAATTACAGGAACCCAATTAGGTACAGCAACTATCGTTTATTTTGTAACAATATACATATTTTCAAACTTGGCAGCCTTTGGTGTTGTACAAGCTATTGCTTTAAAAACAGGTAAAGAAAACATGGATGAATACAATGGTTTATATAGAACCAATCCTAAACTTAGTTTGGTAATGTTAATAGCTTTATTTTCGCTAGCAGGAATACCGCCAGTTGCAGGTTTCTTTGGTAAGTTTTTCTTATTCACTGCTGCCGCAAGTAAGGGTTATTATTTCTTAGTATTTTTAGCTGTTGTTAACGTAACAATTTCATTATATTATTATTTACTGGTTGTTAAAGCAATGTTTATAAATACAAATGAGAACCCAATTCCTTTTTTCAAAAATAAATTATATATGAGATTAGGATTAACTATTACCGTTGTTGGAATATTAGTTCTCGGTTTATACAGTCCGTTATACGATTACATTTATGAATTAAGTAGTGTTGTTTTTAATTAGAAAATTATGGTATTAGCAGGTAAACACGCATTTGGAAATATAGGAGATACAAGAGTTACTTTTGTTGAAAAAAAGATTGGTGAAGATCGAAAAGATTTTCTTAAAAAATTATTGGAACATAATGGTTTAGAAGTAATTGTTTCAGAAGAGAAAAGAAAATCGGAAGAAGAACCTCAACTGTATACCGTAGCAGTAACTGATATGGTTTTTAATCCAACTATTTGGGTTTTTCAACGCAAATTAAGAACCTTTGACAATAAAAAGGTCACACAGGATTACTGGACTCAACGATCTGAAGATACAAATCCTAAATACTGGAAAAACTCAAAATAAAATTATAAAAAAGAGGCTAAGATTAATCTTAGCCTCTTTTTTATAATTTTATTTTTAATTTGATTCTTCACAAAGCATTTTCAGTTTATTTAAACCATAACTCCAATCTTCCTCCATCATTTCCTCTAAGTTCATAAATAACTTCATTAAATTAAATGGATAAGGCATTTCACTCTCAAATCCCCAGGTAACTTTTGTTCCGTTTCCTTCTGCTTTTATACTAATAAAACCTTTTGCCTCACTTTCATAAGGAACTAAAAACAACAAATCGGTTTCTACCCTTTCTAAGGGTACAATGTTTGTAATAGTTTGACTTCCCTTTCCAACTTTTTCATGATCACTCTCCCAACTTTGCATAGCTCCAATAGTACCATCAACTCCAGTCATACTTTTTTTCATTGCAGGATCATATTCATTCCATGGACTCCATTTACCTTGAGCATCAAATGTTGCTATATTTTTCCAGACAGTCTCAACAGGAGCATTTATAATGATTGATTTCTCATAATTTGCATCTTTTGAAATAAAGATGGCAATAACTAATGGAATTGCAAGAATTACTAAAAGAATTACCGCAATTTTTTTAAGTGTTTTCATAACGAGATACTTTGGTTAATTAACCTTAAATATACTCTTTTTTTATACAATGGTTTTACCCAAATATATTAAGGTATTTCCTTTTTCTATTTTTAATGAATTATTTAGTGAAGAAATAATATGAATAATTCCTTTATTATCTTTTAAAAATAAGGGGATCGATAGAGGTTCTTCATTTATTGTACTCAATAACTTAGAATAATCATCCTGGGATTTCACCTTCAATTCATTCATTATTGGAAAATCTCTAACAACTTCACTTAAATTCAAATAATCATCTTTATGGGTAAATAATTTTTCATCAGGTTTTAAATTTCCCTCTAACATTTCATCGGTTGAAAGAATTCTAAAAGAACCCTGCTCTCCAAAAATTGATGAAAACTTTTCTATGGCATATTCATTTACTGATGCACTACCCGTAGCAGCTAATAAATAACCAATATCACTTAATTCAATATCTTCTAACAACTCATCTGAATATACATTTCCTTCAATAGCTTCAAGTCCTAATGATTTCGCCTTATTAACATGATTTACATTGCTATCAATTAATACAACTCGTCTATTATTCTTTTTTAAATAAGTAGCTATTAACCTTGAAAAACTTGAAGCTCCAATTATAATAATACCATCAGAAGATTTTAAAAACACTCCTACAATTTTTGCAAATAACCTAGCAGTTGTAGCATTAAGCAATACGGTTCCTAATACAATCATAAAAACCAATGGGGTAATATATTCAGCACCAGGTTCACCTCTCATCATTAACTTTAACCCAAATAAAGATGCAATACCGGCTGCCACAATTCCTCTTGGCCCTACCCAGCTAATAAATAATTTTTCATTTAATTTCAAATTTGAATTCCAAGTACTTAGAAATACCCCAATTGGTCTTAAGACAAAAACAACTATTAAAAACAATAATAAGGTTTCCCAACGATTTAATAGCATCATATCCTCCACATTGATATTTGCTGCTAATAAAATAAACAGAATTGAAATTAACAGGATACTAAGCGATTCTTTAAAATATAAAATCTCCTTCAATTCTTTTACATTCATATTTCCAAGTACCATTCCCATAACTACAACCGCAAGTAAACCGGACTCATGTGCAAACAAATCAGACAACACAAATACTGCAAGTACCAAAGCCAATGCAACTACATTTAATAAATAGTGAGGAACTAATTTAAATTTTAGGGAATAATACAGTCCATAAGCAGATGTAAAACCAATTGACATTCCAATTACTACAATTTTCCCAAACTCCACCAAAGCATCCATTGTATATTCATAACCTGCTCCAACGCTTATAAATTCATATACCAATACAGCAACCAACGCCCCAATTGGGTCAATTAAAATACCTTCCCATTTCAGAACGGCTGACACATCCTTTTTAAGTGGTATATTTCTTAATATTGGCGCAATAACGGTTGGGCCTGTAACTATTATTAATGCCGAAAACAAAAATGAAATAGCCCAACTTAAATCAAAAATAAAATGTGCTGCAATTCCACCACCAATAAAAGTAATTAAAGAACCTAACGATATTAGTTTTCCTATTGCCGGACCAACGTTAAGTATCTCATCTTTTTTTAGCGTAAGACCTCCTTCAAAAAGAATAATACTAATAGCTAATGAAACAAAATTAAATAAGCGTTCTCCAGGAAATAATCCTTCTCTTCCATTCCAAACAGGCTCCAACCACTTTGTACCATCATCTGATATTAAAGTTGAAACCGGTCCCACTAAAAGACCAATCAAAATTAAAGGTAAAATTGCTGGCATCTTAAATTTCCAAGCAACCCACTGTGCTATAATACCTAAAATAATTATTCCTGCTAGTTCTAACATAAAAAATTTATTAATTATCGAGCAATATAAATATTATTTACCATTTGTTGAATGGATTTTTCGCAATCATTGAATTATAATATTTAATTTCACCTGTTACCTCCTCACCAAGCCATATCGGTTTATTAAAATTAGTATCTTCTGAAGGCAATTCAATTTCAGCAATAACAAGACCATTATTTTCTCCATGAAATTCATCAACTTCAAAAAAAAGATTGTCTTCTGAAGGAATTATATATCTAATTTTCTCAATAATAGTAGGCTCACAAAGCTTTAATAGATTTTCTGCTTCTTCTAATAAAATTTCCTTTTCCCATTCAAAACGTGTAGTTCCCGAATTATTACCAATACCTTTCACCGTAATAAATCCTTGATGATCTCTAATTCTAATTCTTACAGTTCTTTCTGGCACAGTTGATAAAAAACCCTGAGCAATTTTATAACTTTTTTCAGCAAATTCTTTAAAACTTCCCTTTACTAAAAACTTCCTTTCAATTTCAGTATTCATTCTTGATAATTATTTAAACTTTACATTATAAGAAATTCCAATCGAATAAATTAAATAATAATCTCCTAACGAAAAACTTTTTTCCTCTCTTGAAATTCCAAACTTACTACCCCAGGCATTTCGCTTATTTGATGATGAAAAATAATAACCAGCACTAAATTTTTGAGATTTTAAATCGAATATTGCTTCTTCGCTTTCATTTAAAGGAAAAGGATCTATTTCAGGAGAGAAACCAAAACCAGCTGAAATACTGAAATAATTTTCAGCATCCTCTCTATATTTTCTATAATTTAAAGTTCCAGATTTGCTTGAGCCCGCATCACCAGGAGTAATATAGGTTCGAAACGACCAATAACTATTTCCTGTATACCAACCTACTGAACCAGTATAAATTGATGTTGTACTTGAATATTTTAATCCTCTAAACCCTAAGGACACTTCAAAGCTTTTTGGTAAAGATTTATACAATTCTGCTCCGTATCTAATACTAGGAAATAAATCTGTATTAGATACTCCTGCACTTAAATAGGCATATAAGCCTTTCGTTATTTTAGGGTACATATCTACTTCGTATTGTACTCCTGTTTTTTGAAATCTTCGATTCATATTAACTTTTCCTGTAATACTTCCGTATTTAGTTTGCCTACTATACTTTACTAAATAATATTGCATTGGATCTCTATCATTTTTAGAATATAAATCTATCGAAGACCTGAATCCAACAGTATTAAAACTTAAATTATTAATTAAGCCCTCTTTATATTCTTGTGCTTTTTTATGATTTGGGCTGCTTCTCAAAACCAATTGTACCGTAAGCAATGCCTCTTCAGGATTGTTACTGTTTTCTTCTGCTTTTGCTTTTAATAACAATAAATCTGCATCATTAGGAAAATGGTCTAAACCAGTTTTAGACAATTCTAATGCGTTAAATGGTGTTTCTCCCCATAATTCATTATTAATCGCGGCAATCCAGTCTGTTTTTCTCTTAGGATCTATATTTAATACTTTTGAAAATTCATTACGTGCCATTTTATAGTCGCCATCCCAAGAGTATGTACTTGCTAAAAATGAACGAATATCTAAATAATTTGGATATTTAGTTAAAATTAGGAGAAGCGTATCTTGTGCCTGTTTACGTTGTTTGTTAAATGCCATTTCTCGTGCTTTTTCAAAAGCTGTATCTGGATTTCCATTAAACACTTTTTGTTGCCCTAATACCTTAAAACCAGAAATAAATATCATTAGAGATATTATACTTAGAATATATTTTGATTGCATTATTTTAAAGTTTGTTTAAATGTTTGATATTCCTTATTTAACGGATTTATTTCTAATATACTATCAATAAGTTGAACTGCTTTTTCTTTCTTATTCATCCTTTGATATGCTTTAGCCAATTTTAAACTTAAATCGGGATTTTTAATCTCATTTTCTCTAGCTTTTTTTGCTAATACAACTGATTTCTCGTCTTGGTTAGACCACCAGTATAAATCTAACAATGCCAAATAACTATCATAATAGTATGGTGATCTTTTAATTACATTCAGAAGTTCGGATTCAGCTTCCTTATAATTTCCATCCCAAGCAAATGTTCTCCCTTTTAAGGTTCTCGCATCTGCATGGTTGGGCAGTTCATTTAATATATAATCACAAAGTAACCTTGCTGTTTTTCGTTCTTTATTAAAAGCCATTTCTCTTGCAACTATAAAGGTGTCATCAAAATTTAGCCCTTTTGTTAATTTTTTAATTGTTGTTAATTCTTCGGTAGAAAATTCTTTAATTGGTTTAACATAAATGTTTAGTGAATCTGGAAATAATTTATTTCTTTGGGTGATATAAGCATTCATTTTTTTAAATTCTTTTAAAGAATCCGACATGGTTTTTAACAACTCGGTGTTTTTTACTTTAAACGTTCCAAAATTTTCATTTATTTTATATAGTTCTCCATCTGAATACAGATGATCTTTATAAATAAAATCATTGATACTTCCTTTATAACGCATTAAAGGAATTTGGTGTACATTTCTAAACAATCTTGAAGTATCAAGCCCTTTACTCATCCAGGCTGTTTCCTGTAAATTATTAAATTTGTAATTATTCATTAATAATGCCATTAAACTAGGAGTTACATCCCAATGTGATGAAATAGATTTAAATCTTTCTGCCTTTTTTAACATGGGACTATAAATTAAAAGAGGTACATGAAATCGGCATAACTTATCTTTTTGAGTAATAGGTATTAGTCTATGATCTCCAGTAATAATAAATATTGTGTTTTTATACTCACTTCTTTTTGCATACGAATTCATAAAATTCTTAATGGAGTTATCCGTATAATATAAAGTAGTATAAATATCCTTATTTGCTAATATTTCTTCCCGTGTGATATTAAACTTTTTTTCTGAATTTAAAAGACTATCAACTTTAAGTTCAAATATTTCTTTTGACGGAAAACTAAATGGCTCATGGTTTGAAAGTGTCATAATAATATCTAATCGTGGCTTATTATCACTTTTTAAAGATGCCAAGGTTTTTTTGAATATTTCAGCATCAGGGTATCCCCAAGAAAAACCTCCTGAATTTCCTTCCGTTTTTATATAATTAGATTCATACTTACTTTCATCAATCACATTATCAATACCATTATACTCCAAAAAATTAATCTTTTTATCGAAACTCGATTGGTCTCCAGAAAAATATGAAGTTGTATAATCATTGGCTTTTAAAACACTTATTAATGAAATATGCGAAGGTGTTTTTGGAATTTCTAAAAAGCCTGTTTCACCAAAAGGTAAAGATGCCAATAATGATGGTAAAACTCCAAAAGTTCTTCCGGTTGTACTTAAAAAATTTTCCCAGTACAATGATTTTGAAACTAATGAATCTAAATAAGGTGTAAATCCACTATATGAATTATCAATCATAAATTCAGATCCTAAACCTTCAACAATAATGAATACAATATTTGGTTTATCATCATTTAAATTAAAAAAAGGTGCTAAAACATCTTTAGAGTCTTTAAATGGTTTTAGAAGTGGATAATCATTTCTACCAGATAAATTCATTGCATTTAATTCATTTTTTTCCAACTGAAATTTTATGATATCAGATGCAAAAAAATAGATTTTACTTTGATAATTAGCATCGGATGATTCCGAGCCTACAACTTTAATTCCACCAAAAAACAAGATTGAAATTACTGAAAGTACTATAATTTTTCTAATTGAAACATATTTAACAAACATGAAACACAAACCAAAAAAAATGGCTGGTAAAACAACAAATGGCACAAAATATGAAAACGACATTTGTTCAGAAGATCCTACTGTTAAAACAATATCATTATAAGAATAGCCTAATAAATCTGCTCCAAGATTTAACAAAGTAGTTAAACTGTATTTAACCAATCCAAACTGAACAAGAACAATAAATGCAAATAGTATTTTTGTTAATAGAAACCCATTTTTTCTTGTGCTAATCAATAAATAAATTGGAAATAGAATTATGGAAATTAGGAGACCTGCCCAAAAATCATTTGTGATTTTATATAATATGGCCCTAGTTATACTTGGAAAAGAAACTCCATTATTGGAATTTATATAAACTTCAATAATACTTAATGTCCAAAATGTAATTATTAATGACAAAACTACATAGGCATATTTTTTAATGTCTTTTGCTTTAAGGTTAAATTTCATACAAAGTTTAATTATTCTTGTTCTATGTTGCTGCTAACTACTTTTTTAACTAATCCTTTTCGTTGCATTTCTCCCCATTTAATATTTTTATTGAAAAAATAATCAAAATTGCCTTTAATAGCTGCATAAAGAACAAATGGGTGAAATACAAAGGGCTCTATTAAGCTAGTTAATACTAATTTGAATCCTGTACCTTTATTTTTATATTGGTGATAGGTATGCTCTTCTGATAGGATTGCCACCAATGAAAGTACAATTGTAAATAAATAAGCTGCTAAAAAAAATACCAAGGCATAATCCCATCTTAAAGCTTTTAAATAAACAAGAACTCCAAAATAAACAATACCAACAACTTCAATAAGTGGAGCCATTCTTTCAAAAATAAACCAAAATGGTAAACTTATTAAACCTAGTGATCGATACTTGGGATTCAATCCCATTTTTTTATGTTTAATCAAAGTTTCAATGGTACCACGAGTCCATCTATTTCGTTGAGAAATAAATATTTTATAACTATCCGGAGCCTCTGTCCAACATAATGGATCTGGGATATAGGCTACTCTATAATTTCGTTTCTGTTCTTCCATATGTCTTCGCATACGTACTATAATTTCCATATCCTCACCAACCGTATTGGTATCATAACCTCCAACTTCAATTGCTATTTTTTTATCGAACATTCCAAAAGCTCCAGAAATAACTAATAGACCATTTAATCTGCTCCAGGCCATTCTTCCCAATAGAAAAGATCTTATATATTCAAGAATCTGAGCTCTTTCAAGTATCGAGTCTGGCATTTTAACGTCTATTAATTTACCATCTCTAATAATACAAGAATTTGCAATTCTAATAACCCCACCAGAAGCAATTACTTTTGTATCGGTCAGTTCTAAAAATGGTTTTATCATTTTTAGAAGCGCATCTTCCAATAATAGGCAATCAACATCAATGCAGGCTACATATTTATTTTTACTAATATTTAAACCCATATTTAAAGCATCAGCCTTACCACCGTTTTCTTTATCAACAACAGTGAGCTTTTCAAATGCAGGATTTTTCGATTTAAATATACCAGCTCTTAATGGTTGTGTTGGAATTTGCACATTTAAAAGATAATCTACTTTAATTAAATCATAAGCTTCAATTAACATAGCTAAACTGTCATCCTTACTTCCATCATTAACAATTATAACATCGTAATTCACATAATGATTAGAAAGTAGCGACCTTACGTTTTCAATAATATTCAAACTTTCATTGTAAGCCGGAGCAATTATTGAAATTGAAGGTGAAATAGTTGATGATAAAATATCTTTATAATTAACGAAGTTATTTTTTTTCTGATATTCTCTTATTTCTACTAAAGAAATTACCGCCAATATTATATATGATGAAATTACCGCAAAGGCATAGATAAAAAATCCATAATGAAACAATAACAAAATAGCATCAACGATTCTTGTATCCATAATTAACTATTTTTTACATATTTAACTAAAGTTTCAAATTCTGCATCATTTGATGATGTTTCTAGTTGATTAAACTTAGTTTCGTTTAAATATTTCAGTAATTTTAAAGCTAATAGTCTAATTTCAAAATTGCTGTGATTAAGCTGTTGCTCAATAAATGACTCGTCATCTTTATCCGCAAGTTCTTCCAGTAATTTAAAAAACAAAAACTGTTCTTCTTGGCTTAACTCATAAAATTTATCTTTTAAAACTTCCTTTGATTCAATTATATGTAGATGAGATAATACTGGAAACAATTCAATTCTTACATTTTCATTGGGGTGGTTTAACAAGTTTAGAATTGGTTCTTTCATTTCAAATTTGTTATAAATTTTAACAAGTTTAATTGCAAAAATAACCACATAAAAATTATCTGATTTTAACCAATCAGAAACATCAACTAACTCCTGATTATCAATTTTTTGCAACTCTTCAAGCAATTGAATTTGATCCCATTCAGAAAGTGGAGTTTTTAAATCATTTAAAAACCTAAGACCTTCAAAGTGAAATAAATTAATAAGGTATAGCTGTACTTCTTTTCGAACTTCTTTTTTTGGGTGGTTGATATGTTTTATAACATCATCATGCGCTTCTTTAATATTGAATAACCGTAATTCTCTAATACCTGTAACAATTATATCCCATTGTCTATTATTTAATTTTAATAACGCATATTTTTTAAGCTTTGCTTTATTATAAAGGTTTTGGATAGAATCAGCTAATTCTCCTGATATTTCATTTCTTAATTTTAATAAAGTTGAAATAATTACTTGTCGTTTAAACTTAAAAAGTATTCCCTTTTTTAACCTTTTAATTATCAGATTCTGTTCTTTATTAACTCCAAATTCATCTTCTTCGGCATATAGATATGTTATCAATAACAACTCATATTTCTTTGAGTATTTTTCAACTATCCTACCTTTATCTCTTAAATAAGTTCTTAAAACTTTTAGATAAATAATTAAAACTATTATGGCAATAAATAATACAAATGAAACTACCCATATCAATTGAATTATGATTGGTTCATTGGCTAAATACTCCAAAAAATATTGAAATTTATCCATTTATCTAGTTTGTAAAAAAAGAAAATTATCCTAGAAGTCTTTTTACTCTAATTACTAATTCGTTAGGACTAAATGGTTTACCCATAAAATCATTAGCTCCTAAATTAAATGCTTTTAAGACCATTTCTTCTTGACCAGCTGCAGAAAAAACTATTATTTGTGTTTGATCTTTAAGCACATTCCTAACATGACTTATCACCTCTAAACCGCTTATGTAAGGCATCATTATATCTGTTAGAATTAATTCTGGTTTATACTTTTCTATTAATTCTATCGCCATCTTTCCATCTTCAGCCATTAAAAGCTCGTATCCTTCCTTTTCCAATCGAAATTTAAGTAATAAGGAAAGGGTGGAATTATCTTCGGCTAAAACAATTTTTCTTTTTTCAATCATTCTCTAAAGCTTTTAATTCAATTAATAATTCCGTTTTAACTTCTGTTAATATTTTCACACAAGTATTTAATATTTCTCCAACACTTTTAAGCTGCTTTTCATTCTTAAACCTATTCTCAAGAGAATGAATAATTGGTTCGAGCTTAGAAATTCCAAACATTGTAACACTTGGCTTAATTTTATGTGTTGCATTATGCAATAAATCCCAATTTTCGTTTTTAAACTCTTTATCTACAAGATTTAGATATTCTTCAATTTCTGTTTTAAAAGATTTAATTAATAAAACCAATAATGAACTTTCATTAAATGTTTCACCTCTTAAAAATTTAAGGTTAATATAGGTTTCTTTTTTCTCGTTCTTTTTATTTAGTACAATTGTTTGCTCCTCAATTTCTTCTGATTTTTCTCCTTTACCATACTTTTCCAATAATTTATACAATTCATTTGGATTAAACGGTTTAAAAATATAATCATCCATTCCTACCTCCAATGCCCTATTGATGTCTTTTTTAGCTGTATAGGCTGACATAGCAATTATAGGTATTTTACCAGCTTCTTTAGATATATCATTTTTAATAATTTTAGTAGCCTCATATCCATCCATTACGGGCATCTGAATATCCATCAAAATAACATCGTAAACTTTTTCTTGAGCTTTTTTAACACCTTCAATACCGTTATTTGCAATATCAATACTACAACCCCATCGTTGTAGTCTCGATTTTGCTAAAAATTGATTTGTTTTATTATCTTCAACTAATAAAATGTTTAAATCAAGGTTTTCAGTAGCTGCTGCATTTTGAATTTGAGCTTCAACATTTATTTTCGATTCATCAATTTTTAATGGTAAAATAATTTTAAATACACTTCCTACACCAAATTTACTTTCAACAAGGATTTTTCCATTTAGAAGTTTAATCAATTTTTTGACAATGGTTAGCCCTAAACCTGTACCTCCATAAATTCTTGATGTATCGCTTTTAGCTTGCGTAAACGCCCCAAAAACTGTATTAATTTTGTTCGAAACAATACCTATACCTGTATCTTTTATTTCGAAATATATTTCAGAGTTTTCACCTGTTATGTATTGAGGCTTAACCGTTACTGTGACTCCTCCTTCATTTGTAAACTTAACAGCATTCCCAATTAAATTCAATAATATTTGACCTAATCTGGTGGAATCACCAAACACTTGTTTTGGGGTTTGTGGATCAATCTTAAGATCTAATGATATTTTTTTCTCCTTCGCCTTAATATTCATCAATTTTACCACATCTCCCACATATTGATATAAATCAAAAGAAATTTCTTCAATCTCAAATTTTTCAGAATCTAATTTTGATAAATCAAGTACATTATTAATTAAAGAAAGTAAAATTTCACCAGAGTTTCTCATAGTTACCAAATACTCTTTTTGTTCCTGAGTAACCTCCGATTCTAAAAGTAAATCCGTAAATCCAATTACAGCATTTAAAGGAGTCCTAATCTCATGACTCATATTTGCTAAAAATTCATTTTTTACTTTTAATGATTCTTCAGCAGCCTCTTTAGCCTTTTTTAATTCAATTTCAGTTAATACACTATTTGTAATATCTGATCCTATTGAGATATATGAATCTTCGGCTCCTTTTGATATTTGCCACTCAATCCATTTGTAATCACCTCTTTTTGTTTTTATTTTTTGCTTAGTTATATCTGTAAAATCACTTTGATTATTAAAAATGTAATTATGAATTGACTCTTTTACCCTATGGGCATCATATTCATTTTGATAGGTTACTTTCCACCATTTATCACCAAGAATTTCATTTACATCATAGCCTATAAGTTTTTTTACCGAAGGTGAAGAATACAAAACATGTCCATCTTTATCACTAACCAAAACAATAGAATCAACACTCTCTAAAATTGAGTCAGATTGAATTTTCAACTCCTCTTTCTTTTTCCAGGAAGTTATATCAACTCCTACAGACACTAAATTATCATTTATGCCTAAAGAATCTCTCCATTCTATCCACTTTGTAGTACCATCTTTACAACGTAATTGCCTTTCATAAGGTTTTGAATCAACTTTTATTTTCCCAGTTAAAATATTTTTAACTTTTTCTTTAAAAAGTAAACCCTCATCTTTTGAACAATAAGTTAAATTCCACCATTCCTCTCTTAATAAATTATCTGTTTTAAAGCCTATAATTTTTTCAGTAGCTGGGGATATATAAGTAATATTTCCATCAACATCGCATGATGCAACAATAATGTTCACATCATTTAAAAGTAATTCCGAATATTTTAACTTTTCAAGTTCTGCTCTATCTTCCAAATTCCCAATCGATTTTATGAAACTAACAATCGCTAATTTTAATTTCTATTCGTAAATATAATTAAATTATCAATCTAAAATAAATCTAATAAACATTGTTTGCTTAAAAAGTTAAATAAACAACATAAAACACTACATAAAATGCAATTTTTAATAAAAATTCAGCATAATACCTCCTAAAATATCCTAGGTTCAGAATAGATAATTCTTCAATTCAAAGCACCATATTCAAACTGCTTTTCTATTGTATATCTCTTTTCGAGCAGGGCAAGTACAAACGTCAGAATTCCCAAAGGATATTTTATATCCACAATAGGTTCCTGAAGAATATTTAATAAAATGAATTTTTTCATCTACGCAACTTGTAACTTTGCAGCAAGTTCGTTCTGGGTCAATTAAACAACCATGATGTTTTTTACATTCTACTAAATCCTGAATTATTTTTTCAATTACTTTCATGGTAAATCTCATTTTAAAACATAAGACTATTGGGAAAGAGAGCAATTTATTCATTCAAATATAAAGAATAAAAACTGTAATACTAAATAAACCTTAGTAACAATTAACACAATTATTTAATAGTGTTGAATAATTGATTGTTTAAAAAAAAGAAAAAGTTATTATATTAAAAAAGAGAGCTGTTACGGCTCCCTTTTTTACTACTAACTAAAAAAATCAAAAACTCATTACTTATAGATAAGCAATGAATAAGTTTGGTAAAATTAGTCGGATTTTTCATTAAAAATACTGACAAATATCATTAAATGAACAATTATTTTATATTTCTACAATCACTTGACTATCAGTTACTTTTGAGAGTTTTTTTCGTATTTCTTGTTCAGAAAAAAAGCCACTTGCTCCAAATATTTTTTTTTGAAAGTTATTCTGTCTTATTTTAAACATTCTAACTCCATTAATTGTTCTAAACTCAAATTTAACAATTGTTGAATTGTCTACTTGTACAATTGACTGATGATCTTTTTTCACCTTAAAACCATCTAAAATAATTTTTTGAATAGTTTTTATAACCGGAAAATCAAATGATTTTTCTGTATATATTTTTTTCGAACTGACATCTGTATACACGCAAGTGTAAATATTATCTGTTTTCAAAAATTTAATGGAGTGATTTATTTTTAATCCGTTTCCATTTTCTTGGCCATAAATGGAAAAAGCAAACAAAAGAAATACTAATACTATTTTATAAGGCATTTAGGGTTATTTAAATCGTTCTATAAAAATTTGAGTAACATAATAATTTCCATCTTCATTTTTTTTAGCAGACACGCCAAAATGGGTAAAATATCGAGCTTCAATATTTTTACAATGATCTGGACTTTTCAGCCAACCTTCCAATAAGCTTTCAGCAGATTGATAGCCAAAAGCTACATTTTCAGCAACATTTTTAGCTCCGGTTTTATCAATTAAATTTTGAGTGCGAATTTCGAAGTTATCATGACTCAAAACTTCATTATTCAGCATATAAAGGGAATGTGATTCTGCCTCTATTGAAATAAGATTCAACACTTCCAACTTAGGCAAGTCTTTTTGACTTCTATAGTTATTAACCAACTTCGTTAATTCTAACTCAATGGTATCATAATGCATTTCAACATCATTAATAACTACTTCATTTGATAAATTTTCTTTTTCACAAGCAATCAACAAACATAAGAATACACTTAACAGTACTCTTCTGAGTAAATGTGACATACTTTAGGGCTTCTTTTAATTTAATAATGTCCTTTTTCAAAACAATTTATCAATGTATCACTATTTAAAAAAAATAAAACAGTAACTAAAAGAAAAAAGAGCTACAATTGAATGTAACTCTTTTTTTGCTCCCCCTCTTGGACTCGAACCAAGGACCCTCTGATTAACAGTCAGATGCTCTAACCAACTGAGCTAAGGAGGAATATATTCTCTTTTGCGAGTGCAAATATACAAGCTTTTATAGTTCTTGCAAGCATTTTTTAAAAAAATATTCAAGTTTTTTAATATTTTTTTTTCACCCTAAAGTAACTGCCTGAAAATTAAACTTTAAAATCTTTCAATAAAAATCATTTTTTTTCACAATTTACAAACCAAGACATTTGAAAAATCCAAATTACATTAAATTAACAGCTAGAAATCCATTTTTTCTAGTAAAAACATAATTATTACAATAAAGCAATCAATAAGAATTGTAATTGTAGTAAAAATTGTATTTTAGCCCCAACTAAATAAATCAATGACTACTTACATTAAATATGGATAAATTTTCCTTTTTAAACACTGTACACACAGGTTATATATCAGATTTATATGACCAGTATTTAATAAATCCTGATTCGTTAGAACCTAGCTGGAGAAGTTTTTTTCAAGGTTTCGATTTTGCCAATGAAAACTTTTCTACAACTAATGAAGATTCAAACATTCATGTTCCTGAAAATGTACTAAAAGAATTTAAAGTTTTAGACCTTATTAATGGCTATAGAACAAGAGGCCACTTATTTACAAAAACGAATCCGGTTAGAGGCCGTAGAAAATATACTCCAACCTTAGCAATTGAAAATTTCGGCTTATCTAATGATGACTTAGATACCGTTTTTGATGCTGGAGATATTATTGGTACAGGTAAGGCAACATTGCGAAAAATAATTAAACATTTAGAAACTGTTTATTGTGATTCTATTGGTGTTGAGTATATGTATATTCGAAACCCTGAAGAAATTAAATGGCTTCAAAAACAATTAAATAGAAATTCAAATCATCCTAATTATTCGGTTGAATCTAAAAAATACATTCTAAAAAAACTTACTCAGGCAGTTACCTTTGAAAACTTCTTACAAACCAAATATGTAGGTCAAAAAAGATTTTCACTTGAAGGAGGTGAAACCTTAATTCCTGCTATAAGTGCTGTAATTAGAAATGCAGCTGAAATTTACGATGTTGATGAGTTTGTTTTAGGGATGGCTCATAGAGGACGTTTAAATACGTTAACAAATATTTTTAGAAAACCAATTAGAGATTTATTAAGTGAATTTGAAGGAAAAGACTTTGAAGATAAAGACTTTGATGGTGATGTAAAATATCATTTAGGGTTAACAACTCATAAAACCCTTAAAAACAATAAGGAACTTAAAATGAATTTAGTTCCAAACCCTTCTCATTTAGAAACTGTAGGGCCTATTGTTGAAGGAATTGCAAGAGCAAAAATTGACAAAATATACAATGGAGATAATTCTAAATTATTGCCTATTATAGTACATGGTGATGCCGCAATTTCTGGCCAAGGATTGGTATACGAAGTTACTCAAATGAGTAAATTAAAAGGTTATTCAACTGGTGGAACCATTCATATTGTTGTAAATAATCAAATAGGGTTTACCACTAATTATTTAGATGGTCGTTCAAGCACCTATTGTACTGATGTTGCCAAGGTAACTTTATCTCCCGTTTTACACGTAAATGCCGATGATGTTGAAGCAGTTGTTCATGCTATTGAAATGGCTTTAGATTTCAGAATGAAATTTAAACGTGATATTTTTATCGACTTGTTAGGTTATAGAAAATATGGACATAATGAAGGTGATGAACCACGTTTTACACAACCTAATTTATACAAAGCTATTGCAAAACATCCAAATCCAAGAGATATTTATGCAAAGCAATTAATTGGAGAAGGTGTAATTGATACAACTTATCTCAATACATCTATTGCAGAATTTAAAAACTTACTAGAAGAAGAATACCAGCATTCAAAAAATGTAGAATCTTCAAAAGTTAGAGAATTTATGCAGGATACCTGGAAAAATTTCCCTCGACGCGATTTAAAAGCGATGTTATCTTCAGAAGACACCACCTACTCTTCTTCTAAATTAAAGGATGTAGCAAAAGTTGTATCTACAGTTCCAGAAGGTGTTAAGTTTTTACGTAAAGCAGAACGCATTCTAAGAGATCGTAATAAAATGGTTTTTGAAACCAATAAAATTGATTGGGGAATGGGAGAAACATTAGCTTATGGTAGTTTACTACAGGAAGGTTTTGATGTTCGTATTTCAGGTCAAGATGTAGAGCGCGGTACATTTAGCCATAGGCATGCTATTTTAAGGGATGAAATTTCCGAAGAACGTATCAATCTATTAAATACTCTTGATGAAAATCAAGGAAAAATGGACATCTTTAATTCTTTACTTTCAGAATATGGTGTTCTTGGGTTTGATTATGGTTATGCCATGGCAAATCCTAATACCCTTACTATTTGGGAAGCTCAGTTTGGAGATTTTAGTAATGGTGCTCAAATAATATTTGATCAGTATTTATCAGCCGCTGAGGACAAGTGGAAATTACAAAATGGAATTGTAGTATTGCTTCCTCATGGATATGAAGGTCAAGGATCTGAGCATTCTTCTGCTCGTATGGAACGCTTTTTACAGCTATGCGCAATTGATAATATGATATTGGCAGATTGTACAACTCCTGCTAATTTTTTCCATTTATTACGCCGTCAAATGAAACGTGATTATAGGAAACCATTAATTGTATTTACACCTAAAAGTTTATTACGTTATCCTTTAGCAACTTCTTCTTTAGAGGAATTTACTAATGGAGGGTTTCAAGAAGTGATTGATGATACCATAGCTCCAGATAATGTAACTAAGTTAGTTTTTTGCACTGGTAAATTTTATTATGATTTATTAGCTGAAAGAACAACTCTTGAAAGAAATGATGTCGCCTTAATAAGAATTGAACAACTATTTCCTTTACACTTAGATAAATTACAACAGGTTATCGATAAATATCCAAATGTTAAAAATTACGTTTGGGCACAGGAAGAACCCGAAAATATGGGTGCATGGAGCTTTATGTTACAACGTTTTAGATTGGTACATTTAGAAGTTGCTTCTCAACCTTTTTATGCGGTACCTGCAGCTGGTTCTTCA
>Ga0193963_1000039_pt1 | contig 57371 bp, 57 predicted proteins | sample FB_6_MG_FD_140359 | JGI IMG/M metagenome (GOLD analysis project Ga0193963, IMG submission 140359) | Microbial mat bacterial communities from the Broadkill River, Lewes, Delaware, United States - FB_6_MG | ecosystem: Environmental > Aquatic > Freshwater > River > Microbial mats | place: USA...
CGCTTCAAATATTGGGGTGCATTTTTATGACATGCTTTGTTGGATCTTTGGAGAAGTGAAAGAAAATATTGTTCATTTAAAAACGCCTGATACCAACGCAGGAAGTTTTAAACTCAAAAATGCCAATGTACGTTGGTTTTTAAGTGTGAACTACGATTATATACCTAAAAATATTCAACAAACGGGTCAAAGAACGTATCGATCTATTACAGTAGATCAAGAAGAGATCGAATTCAGTGGTGGTTTTACAGATCTTCATACTCGAAGTTATGAAGAGATCCTAAAGGGAAACGGTTTTGGATTAGAAGAAGCCTACTCCTCGATTAATACAGTGAGTGTTATACGTAACAAAGAAGCTATTGGAATGGTTGGGGATTATCATCCTTTTATTAAAAAAGTGATGCTTTAATGGCTGAGTATTTTGCGCATGAAAGCTCTTTGGTTGACCCAAATGTCTTAATAGGTGACAATACTAAGATCTGGCATTTTTGCCATATTTTAAATGAAACCACAATAGGTGATAATTGTTCATTTGGTCAAAACTGTGTGGTAGGACCAAAGGTTAAACTCGGATCAGGGGTTAAGGTACAAAACAATGTTTCTATCTATGAAGGCGTAGAGATCGAAGACGATGTGTTTTTAGGACCTTCTATGGTCTTTACAAATGTGATTAATCCGCGTGCATTTATTTCTCGTAAAGAGGAATTTAAAAAGACCTTGCTCAAACATGGATCAAGTGTGGGTGCAAATGCAACCATAGTGTGTGGTATAACCATTGGTGAATACGCGATGATTGGCAGTGGTGCAGTGGTTAACAAAGATGTAAAGCCTTATGCTTTAATGGTAGGTGTCCCCGCTCGTCAAATAGGCTGGGTTGGAATATCGGGTGATACTTTGAGCTTTGTTAACAACACGGCACAAGACATATACGCGGTCTATGAACTGATAGACAATAACCTAAAAGTTGTTAAAAAATGAATATAGATTTTGCAAATCTACAGTTTCAATACCAACGATACAAACACGAAATAGATGGTGCAATTCAAAGCGTCTTAGATAGATCCAACTACATAATGGGAGAAGAGGTTAACCAACTAGAAGAGGCACTTCAAGCTTTTACAGGGGTAAACCATGCTATTACATGTGGATCGGGAACCGATGCTTTGTTACTCGCTCTAATGGCACTAGATATACAAGCAGGCGATGAGATTATTACTACACCCTTTACTTTCATTGCAACAGCGGAATGTATCTCTTTAGTGGGTGCCAAACCTGTTTTTGTGGACATTGATGAAAAAACATACAACATTGATCCTTTAAAGATTGAGGAAAAAATAACACACAAAACAAAAGCAATTTTACCGGTTAGTCTTTATGGTCAACCCTCAAATATGAATGCTATACAGAGTATTGCTCAAAAGAATAGCTTAAAAGTTATACTCGATGGTGCTCAAAGTTTTGGCTCAACTTATGGATCTAAGATGGACAGTTGCTTAGGTGATATTGCGATAACTTCTTTTTTCCCTGCGAAACCTTTGGGGTGTTTTGGTGATGGTGGTGCTTGTTTTACAAACAATGAAGATCTGGCAATTAAAATGAAACAACTTCGTATCCACGGACAAGAAAAACGTTACCACCATAAATACATAGGTTTAGGAGCAAGACTTGACACCATACAAGCCGCGGTTTTAAACGTCAAACTAAAGTACTACAAAGAAGACCTTGTCCTTCGTCAAAAAGTAGCTTGTAAATACACACAACTCCTTGGTGAAAAAGAACTGGTTCTGCCCTACTTAGATCCAGATTCAACATCCGCATGGGCACAGTACTCTATACGGGTAAAAAACAGAGAAGGTGTACAAGAAACACTAAAAAAATCAGGTGTTCCCACTGCCGTACATTATCCTATCCCTTTACATATTCAAGAATGTTTTAAATACCTAAATCATAAAAAAGAGGATTTTCCGATCGCTCAAAGAGTGTCCAGTGAGATACTAAGCTTACCAATGAATCCTTATGTAAAAGATGAAGAGATAGAGTATATTTCTAAGGTTTTATAAGTTGCTCAAAACCTTTAAGCCAAAATCAGAATTTTCTAAAAATGTTTTAACATTAATGCGGGGCACAACCATTGCCCAATCCATCCCTCTTTTGATCAGTCCTATTTTAACACGGATCTATACCCCTGAAGAATTTGGGGTTTTTGCTTTGTTTATCTCTATTGTTGCAGTGTTTTCAGTGATCGCAACGGCGCGGTATGAGTTTGCTGTTTTACTTGCTAAAAGCGATGAAGATGCTATCAATGTTATGGCACTGGGTTTTTTAGTGGTGACATTTATATCTTTACTTTTATTGTTTTTTATTACTTTTTTTCATGGCTTTGTTACAAGCTTACTTCCTACATCACAGTTAGATCTATGGTTATACTTTATCCCTTTAATGGTGTTTTTTATAGGTGTTTTTAATCTACTAAACCATTTTAACAACCGTAAAAAATACTACAAAGATATAGCAAATGCTACCATTTTAAAGTCTATTGTGGGTGCAAGCATACAATTGCTTATGGGTTTTATGCACCAAGGTGTCAGTGGGCTAATAAGCGGGCAGGTCATCTCTCAGTTTTTTGCAAATGTAAAACTTGCTAAAAATATCTTCAAAGAGAAGATACTTGTAAAAACAATTAGAATATCAAAAATGTTTCATCAGGCAAAAAAGTACAAAGATTTTCCAAAGTTTCAAGCACCACACGCTTTGTTAAACACCTTTTCTTCAAACATCCCGATCTATATGTTTTCTCTTTTTTTTAATGCAAGTATTGTTGGGCTTTATTCTTTAAGTGTAAGAATTGTTTTTTCTCCATTGATGATCTTAGCAAACGCCAGTGCCAAGGTGTATAACCAAAAACTGAGCGAACTGCACCATCAAAAAGAAGATGTTTATGGTTTTACACTTAGGTTTTTAAAGTCACTTTTAAAAAAAATAATCCTGCCTTTTGTTTTGATTGTCTATTTTGCACCAGAAATTTTTGCTTTTGTATTTTCACAAGAGTGGAAAGAGGCTGGTTTGTACACACAAGTTTTATCACCATGGTTGTTTATGATCTTTTTTACATCTACCATTAGTTTTATTCCAAGTATGCTAAACCAACAAAAAAAAGCTTTATTTTTGGAAGTTTTGTACAGTTTTTTACGTGTTTTAGCCATTGGTATTGGAGTCTTTTACAAAGATGTTTATCTAGGCTTGATATTATTTTCTTTGGTTGGATTTTGTATGCTTTTTTATAATATACTTTGGATGTTAAATTCTCTTAAGAAGGTTGATTAGTGGCAGGCATCTACGGTATCTTTTCAAAAAACGCATTGGATCTATCAAAAGTATATAAATATTTTCACTCGTTTTCACTTGAAAATACCTTGAATGAAGAGTACCAGTATAAAAATTTTCTTTATGGTAGAAGTGTGATAAACAAGTTTTTAGATGACAGAGTATTGTATGAAGATAGTGAGCTTGTGATCGGTTTTGAAGGGCTTATGTACAACACGCTAGAGCAAAGATCTTCTCAAATACTTAAAACATGGTACCAAGAATACGGTATTGATTTTGTTGAAAAGATAAAAGGGCAGTTTTGCGGTTTTATCTATGACAAAAAAAATGATAAGTTATTTATTTACAACGATCACCTCTCAAGTAAGCCTTTGTATTATTACCATCTTAATGGGGTATTTATTTTTGCTTCAGAACTTAAGGTTATAACAAGTGTCTTATCGACACTTTCACTTGAGAAAAAACTTGATTATGATGCGGTTTATAGTTTGCTAACCTTTGGGTATATGTTAAACGATATAAGCTATGAGAAAAATACTAAAAAACTAAATTATGCAACTGTGTTGTCAGTAGAGGACACTTTTGAACTTAAGAAAAAACAATACTTTAAGTTTGAGAAAAAACAAAACGAGTCGCTTCAAAAGCAAGAGATTATTGAAAAAATAGACAGTTTAATCCTAAAAAGTGTACAAAATTGTTGGTCAAAAGATACACAGTACGGGTACAACCACTACGCTTCTTTAAGTGGGGGACTTGACAGTAGAGTAAACCTTTTTTTAGCCAAAGAATTAGGATACGAAGATGTCCTTACAATGACTTTTTCACAGTCCAACAGCAGTGACGATACCATTGCCCAAGAGATAGCTTCCAAAGAGGGGTATAAGCATCTATTTTATAGTTTAGATAATGGAAAATTTTTAGAAAATAATATAAAGCGTTTTGTTCAAGCCAACGATGGATTAAATGTTTTAACGGGTGTAGCCTCGGGTTATGATTTTTTATCAAGTATAGATCATTCTACGTTTGGCGGATACCATACCGGTCAAATTGGTGATCTTCTTTTTGGATCATACGTTAAGGAGCGTTTTAGTGTGACTCAAGGGATTATGAGTGATCAAAATAATTTGCTTGAGAAAATAAGTTTTATAGAATCATATAAGCAAAAATACAAAGATAACTCTGAAATATTTGGTTATGAACAACGCGTGATCAATGGAACCTTTAACGGAGATAGAAGTTTATCGCATATTTTAGACCAACTCTCTATTTTTTACGACAAAGAACTCATTGAGTTTTGCTTGAGTATCCCCGATAGATATAAAAAAGATGAAGCTATTTATCTTGATTGGTTTAATCAAAAGCATAAAAATATTTCTAAGTATATTTGGGAAAGTGCAGGGGTTAAGCCTAAAAACATTAAGTTTGTGAAATTTTTCAAACAAGTAAAACGCTATAAAAATGCTCTTTTTAGACGAGCAGGTTTTAACATAAACGACATGAACCCTTTTGATGTATGGTTGAGAAAAAACACTAAAATATTAGCTAATTTAGATGAAGTTTATGAAAAATACATACCACATGTTGAAGATAAAGAATTGCAAAATACCTTAAAAATAATGTATGAAAAAGAGGTAAAATACAGCCACTATGGAAGAAACAATAAGTTCTTGGTTATCACATTATTATTGGCTATGGATCTACACTTTGGAGAGCGTACTTGAATATTTTAATCATTGCAAACAGTGACATTGTCTTTGCTAAAGAGCTAAAAAATGCGTTGTTACATACAAGTTACAAGGTGTCGCTTTTAGATTTTGCTTCTTTAAAACTTTATGATTGTAACAATCAAGAAATTTTAGATTACAGCAATAGATTTAGTAAATACAAAAATATTCCAAAGCTCAGTATGTTTGTAAGAATGTTTTATATAAAAAAAATTATGCAAACGTTTAGGTATGATCTTGTTAACATACACACTTCACGCTGGTTTTATCTAGCAATACTCCCTTATCTCTCAACACAAAAATATATTATAAGTTTTTATGGAAGTGATTTTTATCGTACATCAAAAAGCGTTAAAAATATTCAAAAACCATTGTATAAAAATGCGTACAAACTTACTTTTACAAATCCAATGATGAAAGAGAGTTTTTTAAACCATTATCATGATTTTGAAAAAAAATCGTTTGTATGTCGATTTGGATTAAAAACACTTGATTATATTGATAAAAACAGTTCAATGCCTCAAGAAGAGATTAAAAAAAAGTTGGGTTATTCTTTAGACAAGTTAATTGTTACCTGTGGGTATAATGCTACAAAGGCACAACAACACGATAAAATTATTGAAAATATTCTCTCTTTAGCAACAAATGTAAAAGAAAAAGTACAATTTATTTTTCCCATGACCTATGGTGATGCGAACAATAAACAGAGGATAAAAAATATTTTAAAAGAAACCGATCTAGATTATATTGTTTTAGAAGATTTTTTGTATGAAGACAATAACGCTTATATTAAACTTGCATCAAATATCATGATAAATATACTTCAAACAGATAGTTTTTCAGGTTCTATGCAGGAGTTTTTATACGCTGGAAACCATGTTATAACAGGGGAGTGGTTACCCTATGATCTTTTTGAAAAAGAGGGGATAAAATTTCAAAAGATCAAAACGGAAAATGAATTAGCAGAGTGTTTAAATGGACTCATAAGTAAGTATGAAGACTACTCAGTAGATCTAGACAACAACAAAAAGATCATTAACAATCTTTCAAGTTGGAAAAATAATATTAAAAATTGGACACAAGTGTATGAAGACTAAAATAACCCATTTAACATCTGCTCATCCCCGTTATGACACACGAATATTTATTAAGATGTGTTGTTCATTGGCTAAAAAAGAAAACTATGAGGTGCATTTGGTTGTTGCTGATGGATTGGGCGATGAGTTAAAAAGCGGTGTTAAAATCTTGGATGTTGGTGCAAAAAAGGGTGGCAGAATATCGCGTATGACAACAACGGTAAAAAAAGTTTTTCAAAAAGCCAAAGCCTTAAAGAGTCAGATCTACCATCTACATGATCCCGAATTACTCCCTGTTGGCATCAAATTAAAAAAACTTGGTTATAAAGTTATATTTGATGCACATGAAGATTTACCAAAACAAATTTTAGCAAAACATTATCTTAATGGTGTCACAAAAAACATCCTCTCTAAAAGTGTCGCTGTCTATGAAAGCTACACTTTAAAAAAGTTTGACTTTATTATTAGTGCTACACCCTACATAAGAGATAAGTTTTTAAAGATCAACAAACATTGCATTGATATCAATAATTTTCCCATACTGGATGAACTCTCAAACGATACTCCATGGAGTGAAAAAAAAGATGAGGTGTGTTATATTGGAGGTATTGCTAAAATTAGAGGGATTAAAGAGGTTGTTAAAGCCATGGAACTTACAAATGATCTCAGTTTAAATTTAGCGGGTAAGTTTAGTGAAAAAGAGGTAGAAGAAGAAGTTAAAACATACAAGGGTTGGACAAAGGTAAAAGAACTTGGTTTTTTAGACCGATCAGAAATAGCCCAAGTTTTAAAAAATTCAAAAGCAGGTTTGGTGACACTTCACCCTATCATCAATTATCTTGATGCACTGCCTGTAAAAATGTTTGAGTACATGGCAGCAAAATTACCTGTTATCTCTTCAGATATTCAACTATGGAAAGAGATAATTGAAGAAGCCCAATGTGGAATTTGCGTAGATCCACACGATGAAAAAGCAATTGCTAATGCAATGAATTATATTTTAAAACATCCAAAAGAAGCTCAAAAAATGGGTGAAAATGGAAGAAAAGCAGTACTTCAAAAATACAATTGGGAACTTGAAGAAAAAAAACTTTATGAAGTGTATGAGCATTTAGTATGAAACATATTTGGATCATAAATCATCATGCTTTAACTCCAGATATGGGCGGTGGTACACGCCACTTTGACTTTGCAAAAGAACTTATTAAAAAAGGTTACAAGGTCACTATAATTGCATCAAGTTATCATTATTCTAAGTATCAAGAGATGAAAGTCTATCCAAAGGATCAAAACCATCTGCTTGAAACACTTCAAGGGGTAGATCTAATATGGATTAAAACACCGCCTTATAAAGGCAATGGCTTTTCAAGAGTTAAAAACATGTTTAGTTTTATGTTTAGCCTGCTTCGTGTTATCCCACATTTACAACTACAAAAGCCCGACACTATTGTTGGGTCTTCTGTTCATCTTTTTGCGGTGTATGGAGCGTATGTATTAAGTAAAAAGTATAAGGCAAAGTTTATTATGGAAGTGCGAGATCTATGGCCAAAAACACTTATAGATATGGGTTTTTCAAAATGGCATCCTTTTATTATACTTTTAGGATGGCTAGAGAAATTTTTGTATAAGCGAGCTAGGAGTATTATTACAAATCTTCCTTTAGCACACCGTTATATAGAGCGTTTTACAGATAAACAAAAGATACATTGGATCTCTAATGGAGTAGATCTAAGCAGTGTCAGTGAGCAATATGAAAATAAACTAGACAATGCAAAATTTAACGTATTGTACGCAGGTGCACATGGTATGGCTAACGACTTAGAACGTTTAGTTGAAGTGGCATATAAGTTAAAACAAGACAAAACAATCTACTTTACTTTAATTGGCGATGGAGCATTAAAAGCTTTTTTAATGCAAAAAAGTGAAACTTATGGGCTAACAAACATTCAGTTTTTACCCTCAGTAAGTAAAGATAAGGTTCAAGAGTATTTAAAAAGTGCGGATCTACTGTATGTGGGTTTAAAAAATCTTCCTTTGTACAAATACGGCATGAGTATGAACAAGGTTTTTGACTATATGGCGGCTAAAAAGCCCATACTCTTTGTGAGTGCTATTGAACATAATATAGTTGATCAAGCAAATTGTGGAGAGGTTATAAAAACACAAAACTTAGATGACACTCTTCACGCTATAAAAAGATTTTCAACAATGGCAAAAACGACTCTTGAAACCTTAGGAAACAATGGATATAATTTTTTAATAAAAAATTACGATACAAAAGTATTGGCACAAAAATTTGAAGAAGTGTTGCAAAGATGAAAACAGTGTTTGATAAGGTATTGGCTTTGGTGTTGATTATGTGTTTTTTACCCGTGTATATTATTGTGGCAGGGATGATCTATCTAAGCATGGGGGGACCTGTTTTATTTAGACAAGAAAGACCTGGATACAAAGAAAAAATCTTTGGTATCTACAAGTTTAGAACCATGAGTAATGAAACCGATGAAAACGGGGAACTTTTATCCGATGAGATGCGCTTGTATGGGTTAGGAAAATTTATACGTTCAACCTCTTTAGATGAGCTTCCCCAACTATTTAATGTCCTTAAAGGAGAGATGAGTTTTGTCGGTCCACGACCACTTCTTAAAGAGTACCTCCCACTTTACAACAATGAGCAAAAAAGAAGACATGAGGTAAAACCTGGCATAACGGGTTGGGCACAGGTTAATGGACGAAATGCTATAAGCTGGGAAGAGAAGTTTAAGTACGATCTTTGGTATGTTGAGCATCAATCCTTTGGCTTAGATCTGAAAATATTATTGTATACTTTTTTAAAAGTTATTAAACGTGACAAAATCAATGCAAAAGAACACATTACAATGCAAAAATTTAAGGGTAACAGATGATACTACGAGAAAAGAGTTTTGAGAATTGGAACTACCCCGAAATAGAAGAAGCAAAACCCACAAAGTATAACTGGATTGTTCAAAATAAAGAGGGCTTGGATCTAGGATATAAAACAGATATTGGAGCTTTTTCATACATTAATGCAAAGTACGGTGTCGAGATCCAAGAGGCGGTGCAAATTGGTTCACATTGTTCTGTTTATTCGATCTCAACCATTGATAACAAAACAGGTAAGGTAGTGCTAAAGAAAAATGCTAAAATTGGAAGTCATTCGACCATTATGCCCAATGTTAGCATAGGTGAAAATTCCATCATAGGTGCGCATAGTTTGGTTCTTCATGACATCCCCGATAATGTGGTTGCATTTGGTGTACCTGCAAAAGTAGTGAGAGAACTCTAATGAGAGAAAGAATATTTTTATCCGCACCACATATGAGCGGTAAAGAACTCTCTTACATACAAAATGTGTTTGAGAGCAATTACATTGCCCCTCTTGGTGAGTACGTGGATAGGTTTGAAAACAGTATAAAAGAGTACACAAAGAGTAAAAATGCTTTGGCGGTTAGTTCAGGCACGGCAGCACTTCACTTGGCACTTAGGGTATTAAATATAGGAGAAGGAGATGATGTTTTAGCCTCAACTTTTACTTTTATTGGTTCGGTAAACGCTATTATTTATCAAAATGCAAATCCTGTATTTATAGACAGTGACAAAGATTCATGGAACCTTTCAGCAAAACTTTTAAACAAATATTTACTCACTTGTGAAAAAAAACCAAAAGCACTTATTGTCACTCATCTTTATGGGATGTGTGGAGAAATAGAAAAAATAGCAGATATATGTAAGTTTCATGGGATCTACTTGATAGAAGATGCTGCAGAAAGCCTTGGTGCAAGCTATAAGCAAAAACAAACAGGAACCTTTGGTGACTTTGGCGTGTACAGTTTCAATGGCAACAAGATCTTAACCACTTCAGGTGGTGGAGTCTTGGTATCTGAGAATGAAGAGTGGATCCAAAAGGCTAAGTTTTATGCCACTCAAGCAAAAGAATCTCACTTGCATTACGAGCATAAAGAGTATGGGTACAATTACCGAATGAGTAATGTTTTAGCGGCTATTGGTGTGGCACAAATGGAAGTGCTAGAACAAAGGGTTGCAAAAAAAAGAGAGATTTTTTCTTGGTACAAAGAATATTTATCTGATTTTGATGAGGTAGAGTTTATGCCTGAATTGACAAACACTAAAGGAAACCGTTGGCTTAGTTGTTTGGTTTTTAAAACATATAACCCAACAAAGGTGATAGAAGCATTAGAAAAGATCAACGTAGAAAGCAGACCTTTATGGAAGCCTATGCACTTGCAACCTTTATTTAAAGAGGCAAAGTGCTTTGTGGATGGAACAAGTGAAGAACTCTACAACAGAGGAATTTGTCTAGCAAGTTCTACCACCATGAGTAAAGAAGATGTAAGAGAGATTGTAAAGGTGATCAAAAGTGTTTAAACCAACACCCTTAAGACGGGCAACATTTTTTATTTTTTTTGATATTTTATTGTCATTGGGGACGCTTTTTTTAGCCTACAATTTGCGTTTTAACTTTAGTGTCGATGCCAAATATTTAGAAAATTTTTTATGGGTATTTGGGGTGTTGGTTTTACTAAAAACTATCAGTATCGGTATGTTGAACCTCTATACTATTTCGTGGCGCTTTTTTTCACTGAGTGAATTAAAGAAGTTGTTTTATGCGCATTTAGTCGCTTATCCTTTAGTGGTGATGGTTTATTATATGATGCCAGATCTCTTTAGCCCTTTTCCTCGAAGTGTTCTTATTATTGATCTGTTTTTATCCATACTTTTTTTGGGTTTTTTTAGAACATTAAAGCGTTTAATTTTAGAAGGTGATTCCAATAAGCATTTAAAAAAGACTTTGATTATAGGGGCAAATACACTCTCTCAAACAGTTATTAAAGAGCGTACAAAGTACTACGTTACCGCAGTGGTGGATGATGATGAAAATCTTATTAATACCTATTTTTCCAATATAAAAATAAAGTCGATGCAACACTTAAGCGAGATCATTCATTTTGAATCGATAGAGTCGGTGGTAATTACCAAAGAGCTTCAGCCACAAACCTTAAATTCGATCTACGATGAACTCAAACAAATAGGGGTAAAAGAGATTAAACTGATGTCTTTTGAACAACAAAGAACCACCCTTAAAGACCTGAGTGTAGAAGACCTTTTAGCACGAAATCCAAAAGACCTTAACAAAGAGCTTATTTCTACGTTTATTAAAGATAAAGTAGTTCTTGTTACGGGTGCAGGTGGAAGTATTGGGAGCGAGATATGCAGGCAGTGTGAAATATACGGTGCTCGAAAACTCATTTTGGTTGATAACAGCGAGTTTAATCTTTACTCCATTACAGAAACTTTAAAAAATGTTGAGATAGTATCGGTGATGCAAAACATACTTGACACGCCAAATGTTAAAGAAACTTTTAAAAAACATAAGCCCCAAATAGTTATCCATGCAGCGGCATATAAACATGTACCACTTGTAGAAGAAAACATACAAGAAGCAATAAACAACAATATTATTGGAACAAAAAACATTGTTGACCTTTCTATTGAGCATGGGGTTGAAAAATTTGTGTTTATCTCAAGCGATAAAGCGGTTCGTCCTACAAATGTAATGGGAACAACAAAACGTATATGTGAACTATATGCGAGTAATGTGGATTCAAAATCAACTGAAATAGTATCGGTAAGGTTTGGTAATGTTCTTGGATCAAGCGGAAGTGTTATCCCTAAATTTAAATCTCAAATAGAAGCAGGGGGACCCTTAACCGTTACACATCCTGATATAACAAGGTATTTTATGCTTATATCTGAAGCATGTGAATTGGTACTTCAAGCTGCCTCTATTGGAGAGGGAAGTGAAATCTTTATCCTTGATATGGGTGAGAGTGTAAAGATTGTAGATCTGGCAAAAAAAATGATAGAGTTAAGCGCAAGAGATGATATTGAGATTGCATTTACAGGTCTAAGAAAAGGGGAAAAACTTTATGAAGAGCTTTTACTTGAACACAGTGATTCAACTACGGAGTATGAATCAATAACGGTAGCTAAACTGACAAAGTACGAGATAACTAGCTTAAACAAAGATATTCAAGCACTTGTAAACACAGAGGATAAACTCTCAAAACTAAAAGAGATAGTTCCAGAGTTTAACCATCAAACTAATCTATAACATGCCCAACAAATTTACTCATATTGTCTAAGATCTCTCCACCTTTTCTAAAGCTAAGTCCACAAGCTTCATAGGCAAAAAAGACACCAGCTTGGTATTTGTTTGCATCTTTATCTTTAGCAAAATCAACATATTGTTGATAGATCTTTTTATAGTTTGCATATTCCCCATCGGTAGATTCAACTATAACACCGTTTTCATCTACGATCTGTGTATTGGCACCCTCTCGTCCAAAAACTGTTTTTTGAACATGTTTAACACCCTCTAAAGGCTTCTCAGAGGTAGGAAGTAAGTAAGGTGAATCTGGAAAAAGATCATATAAGACTTTTAACATCCCTTTTGATTGAAAAAGTAAGGTATAGGCAGGGTTTAAAATAATTGCCTTTTGGTTTTGCATAATTGTATTGAGTGTTGTAGCAAGTTCAGGCTCATCATGGGCAATGTCTTCCCATGGATAGAGTTTAAACCAGTATTCATACTCATTTCCATCGGCATCATATACGCCATTTTCGTCAAAGTTTACATTTTGTAAAAATTCAAAACTTGTGTTAAATCCAGCGTCAGTTGCAATTTGTTGAAGCAATCTTGTGGTAGCTTCTTCTTCATCGTTTCCTTCAACACTTGAAAATAAGATCTTCCACCCATCGTAATTTTCATCAAAAGTAGATGTTTCATCAAAGAGTGTTACAAGGCGCTTGAAGTTTTCTTGTATGGCTTCGTAAACATTGTTAAATTGTTGATTTTCATCCATATTATTTTGTTTTAAAAGTGCCCATTGAAGTAGGGCAGTTTCAAACAGTGCGGTTGGTGTGTCGGCATTAAACTCTATGAGTTTTATAGGTTGTCCATCAATCCCACCGCTTAGGTCAAAGCGTCCATATATATGCCAATGAACATCGTTTTCCCATGATTTTTTTATCATATCAACAAGGTTAAATGGAATACCAAGATCAAAAAATAGATCGTTTTCTATAACATATTGGGCTGCTTCAACATACATATCATAGATTTCATTGGTCGCATTGTAGTAATCTTCGGCATTTTCTTGAGAGATAACTACAAGCTCATCGTTCACATATTTTGTACCATCACTATCGGTGTGCCATGTAAAGCCCAACTCTTCAAGTGTAGAGTCTTGAAGTGGGTTAAGTTTTTGTAAATTAACCATTCTTAACCACTGTAGCTTCTGCTACCATAAGAAGAAGATTTGTTAGATCCAAAGAAGCTTTTTTTAGTAGAACTTTTTTTAGCAGATTTTGCAGCATTGGATCTACTATAAGCACTCTTATTTGTCGATGCGGAATTTTTTGAAAAGTTCTTATTGTTCATAAGAGCATTTCCTATCATATTTCCAAGTAAAGAACCTGCCGCAACAGCTAAAATAGTTCCAGCTAGACCCATACCCGCATCACCGCCGCCACTTTGTACTGTTTCACTTGTTCCATCTTGCACTTTGGCATATTCTGATTCAGCCAATGCTTTCATCTCTGATTCACTCATAAAACGTTCGCTTACATTACCATTGGCATCACGTTCACGAATAATCGCACGACTTGGACCTTCTGTTGGCATCTCTTCAACAACATTGTATTTTCCATTGGCTTGTTGTTCTATAACAATAAACTTGTTTTGAGCTTGTTGTTCTTGTTCTGCAACACACCCACTTAGTACACTCATCATTGCAACACCAGCACTACCGAGTGCTACTCCACTTGCTATGCTCGAAATATGTTTCATTATTTCAAATCCTCTTTCTTTAATAAAATTACTTTTTGAAGTTCATAGTCGTAAAACGTTATGTTTTTTCTACCCTCATAGTAAATATCTCCATAAAAGTTAAAACGACTGTCTTGATAGCTAATATTTTTTTTCATTAGCATAGATTCACCTAGGGAACGACCAATAGGTTCAATAAGAGGAAGTATAGCTAAAATTGTTAAACTTAATAGGGTGATTAGGGTGAGGGTTTTATTGGAAATATAAACAATGATAAAACCAAATATTGCGCTAAATAAGAAGTAAAAAGTAAAATTCTGATTATCAGAAAATAAAATATTATAGTATAGATCTATTTCATAAAAATCGATGTAGTGCAACTTAATGCCCAAAAACAGAAAAAAATCAACAATAAACGTAACAAACATACCAACAAGCAGGGCCATAACTATTTTACTCATCTTAAACTCCTGATTTTTTTGTGGTTTAGTTTTAAAAGTTTTGATGAAGATAACTCTTGTAAACCATTTTGATCTTCTATAATTATATCAGCTTTATCTTCACAAAAATCGCGTTTAAAAGATTTACCCGCTTCATTGGCACTGGTTGAATAGTGCCAGTGTAAATCACGTAAAATTTGAGATTTTTTTTGACTTAGATCTACTCTAAAAGCATGATCCTTAATAACAAAAGTTGTTTTTTTACTTCGTCTAACAAGGTTTTTTTGTGTATTTGGAACCCTGACTTTTAAAGATGAAAATGAGTGGTAGATCGTAATAAAAGGTTTTGAAAAAGGACGAGATTTTATGGATGAAAGTTTAGAATGGTTTTGTGACACAAAGCCGACAGTGGTGTCGGTTTGTGTTAACACCACGGGTGCATTGTGTGGTTTTATACTAGAAAGTCTTGGATTGCTTTGGCATTTGACCATGAATCGTCTTTCATCTCATCAAGTGCAAGTATTAAAGCACGAGCAGCACTTAATGTTGTAAAATATGGGATAGAACGTCTTAAGACTTCTTGACGAATAACGGTCGCGTCTTTTTTAGCTGTATTATTATCAGAGGTATTAATAGCCATTGCTATTTCATCATTTTTCATAGCATCTTCGATGTTTGGACGACCTTCAGAAATTTTAAGGATACGTTCACACGCTACATTGTTTGCTTCTAAGATAGCTTGTGTACCTTTAGTCGCAACAAGTTTAAAGCCATGCTTTAGAAGACCATTGGCAACTTCTACTGCATGTTCTTTATCTGTATCAACAAAGCTTAAAAAACATGTACCCGTTGTTGGGATTTTGTTTCCAGCACTTAGTTGCGCTTTTGCAAAAGAGATACCAAAGTTAGAACTTACACCCATTACCTCACCCGTTGATTTCATCTCAGGACTTAGTGATAGATCCGCACCAATGAGTTTATGGAAAGGGAATACTGCTTCTTTAACCGAAACGTGACCTTTAAGCTCAGGTTTTAAAACATCATTTTCTTCTTTTACAATATTGTATTTGTCATAAAAATCAAGTGAACTTCTTAGTGTTTCTCCCATCATAACACGGGTTGCAACTTTTGCCAAAGGCATACCTGTTGCTTTTGAAACAAATGGAACTGTACGAGATGCACGAGGATTAACCTCAATTAGGTAGATCTCATTTTCAAAGATTGCATACTGAACATTCATTAATCCAACCACACCAAGACCAAGTGCAATGGTTTTTGTTTGACGTTCAACTTTAGCAATCATCTCATCACTAAGGTTTACAGGAGGAAGTGAACAAGCTGAATCTCCAGAGTGGATACCCGCTTCTTCAATGTGTTGCATCACTGAACCGATGTATACATCTTTTGCATCACTAATACAATCCACATCTAACTCAATAGCTTGATCCAAGAACTTGTCAATTAAAACAGGTGCCTCGTTGGATACAGAGATAGCCAATTCCATGTATTCGTTTAATTCCTCTTCAGAGTAAACGATTTTCATACCACGTCCACCAAGAACAAATGAAGGGCGCACTAAAACAGGATAACCAATTTCATTTGCAATAGCAGGAGCTTGTTCTTTTGCCGATGCAAGACCGTTAGCAGGTTGTTTAAGTCCATGCTCAATAACAAAGTTTGAGAATTGTTCTCTGTCTTCTGCTAAGTCAATTACTGCTGACGTTGTTCCAGAGATTTTAGCACCTATTTTTGTTAGACTATCCGCTAGCTTAAGTGGTGTTTGTCCACCAAAGTGAACAATAATGCCATCGGGCTGTTCTTGCTCAATCACTTCACTAACGTGTTCAAAGTCAATTGGTTCAAAATAAAGCACATCGGATGTATCGTAATCTGTTGAAACTGTTTCAGGATTACAGTTGTACATAATGGTTTCAATATCCATCTCTTTAAGTGCAAAAGCAGCGTGAACACAACAGTAATCAAACTCAATACCTTGACCAATACGGTTTGGTCCACCACCAATAATAAGAACTTTTTTTCTATCACTTTCACGTTTAACAACTGGAATTTTAGTGATGTTGGTTGTTGAATAAAGGTAAGGTGTTAAGGCTTCAAATTCAGCAGCACATGTATCTACTTCATTATATTCCATTGTAATTGCCATATCTTTTCTGGCTTTGTTTACATCCGATTCAGCACATGTTACACCCGAATTAAGTGCAATGAGTTGTGAAATACGTAAGTCAGAAAAACCGTCGGCTTTTAAAAGACGCATTGCATTTTCATCGCTTAAAACATCTTTAGTAATTCCTGCTTCAGATTCAAGCATCTCTTGCATTTGGTAAAGAAACCAAGGGTCAATTGCACAAGTGTCAAACATATCTTCAATACTCATACCACGGCGGAATCCTTCCGCAACATACATGATTCTGTCTGCATTAGGACGACGAATTTCATGTTTTACAAATTCATCATCTGCTTCAATTGGATCAAATCCACACAGTCCCGTTTCAAGTGAACAGAGAGCTTTTTGTAATGATTCTTTGAAGGTACGTCCAATAGCCATAACTTCACCAACAGATTTCATTGAAGTTCCAAGTGTGTTAACTGCTTCTGGAAATTTTTCAAATGTAAAACGAGGAATTTTTGTAACTACGTAGTCAATTACTGGCTCAAACGATGCTGGTGTTCCTGTAATATCATTTGTAATTTCATCTAAGGTAAATCCAACCGCAAGAAGTGTTGCTACTTTTGCAATAGGGTAACCTGTTGCTTTAGATGCAAGTGCACTTGATCTAGATACACGTGGATTCATTTCAATAACAATCATACGACCATCTTTTGGATTAATTGAAAATTGAACATTAGATCCACCCGTGTCAACACCGATCTCACGTAAAATATCAAAAGAAGCATCACGCATTCTTTGGTACTCTTTGTCTGTTAAAGTAAGTGCAGGTGCAACGGTGATAGAATCACCCGTGTGTACACCCATTGGATCAAAGTTTTCAATAGAACACACGATAATACAGTTATCAGCACGATCTCTGATAACTTCCATTTCGTATTCTTTCCAACCAAGCATAGATTCCATAATTTCAATCTCATTAACAGGAGAAGCATCGAGTCCAGCTTGCGCTAGTTTTTTAAATTCTTCCATATTGTATGCTACACCTGAACCACCACCAGCAAGTGTAAATGATGCTCTTGATATAACAGGAAAACCAATATCACGTGCTACTTCAATAGCTTCATCAACGGTATAAGCATTTGCACTCTTAGGTAGATCCATACCAATTTTGATCATTGCTTCATTAAAAGCAGAACGGTCTTCACCTTTGTGGATCGCTTCTGGGGTTGCACCTAAAAACTCGATACCTTCAAGAAGACCTTTTTCATACATGCTTGTTGCAACATTAAGTGCAGTTTGTCCACCCATAGTTGGAAGAACGGCATCTACTTTTTCTTCTTTAATGATTTTAGCAATTACATCTTCTTTAATAGGTTCAATGTAAGTACGATCAGCAAATTCTGGATCCGTCATGATGGTCGCTGGATTTGAGTTGATTAGAACTACACGGTAACCTAACTCTTTAAGAGTTTTAACGGCTTGAGTACCAGAATAGTCAAATTCACAAGCTTGACCGATAACAATCGGACCTGAACCAATAAGTAAAATAGTATTTATGTCGGTGCGTTTTGGCATCAAAAAACCTTATATATTTTTTTTGGATTATAGCCAATAAGCACTTAAAAAATGATGAATAGATAAAGTTCGTAACTCTAAGAACACATTTATTTTAAAATATTACCTAAAAATCAAATGTATAAATGAGTGAAGCTATTCCAGAATAGTAGTAATCTTTATTTGTAAGAGGGGAGTGTTTGGCTTCTTTTGAAAGGATATTTACTTTTGCATTAAAAAAAGCTGACAAATCCTCTGTTAAAGGATAGCGTATATAGCTTTGAACTGCGAATTTAAAGTCAGCTTTTGGTGTATAAACATCATAAAGTGAAGAGGAACTTTCTTGCTTTGAAACACCGTAATAATAATTTAAAAAATCGGCACTTTGATAAATGGCTACAATGCTGGGATAAAAAGAGATACTAGGATATTTTAGACGATAACCTAGCTCAATTTTAGTATGAGAAGCATTGCTTTTGTTGAGTAAGTCCAGAAGATAGATCATCTCAACATAGGCTTTATCCCAACTGGCTGAAAAAGCAAGACCGCCTTCCCAAGAGTTTTGCTTATCTTGCATCCCTTTTAAATATTTTGAATCACTTGCAAGGTAACCATTTGTAAGTGGTTGGGCAGTTAAAGAAAATCCCCATGAAAATGCTTCTGTTTTTTTACCTAAAAAGTAAACTCCCACACGGGTCCATCGAATGTAGATAAGAGAATTGTCATAAAAAAAAACGGGAGAGACAATTTTTTTTGAATCAACTCCTTTATAGGGTTGAGATTGCATGTATGGACCAAGTCCAATGGTTAATGTTTGTTTTTCATCGGCACTAAGAAGTGTATTTAAAAGGACAAATAAGAGAAGAAAATATTTCATTTTGAAGATTTAATAAGATTAAAATAACTTGGTTGTGTTGAGTCATAAAAAGGTTTAATAAGTGCTGTTTGATAACCTTGACTTTTAGTCACAGATACAACCGTTCCAACTTTTAAGCCTTTAAAAAAAATATCATCAAGCCCTGAAGTACTGACTAAGTCACCTTTTTTAATAACAAACCAAGAGGGGATATACTCTACCATTATATTTTCTTCATCGTTACCACTTGCAACACCGGGTGCTTTTTTGTCCCCAACATAAACGGCATAGGTACACTTTTTATCACGGTTTAATAAGGCTAAGGGTTTTTCACCTTCAGATATAACTATACCTGCAACCAACTCTTTATAAGTCAGTCCATAGATTTTTGAATGATTAAAGTCATTCATCTCTATCCACAGCTTATTTAGATCTCCAAATCGTTGATAGGATATAGCGCGTACTAATTCAACTTTTGGGTTGGTTCTAAGCGTTGAATTATTTAAAGCAAAAAGATCGTTTACTTCCGATGCTAGTTGTTGCATAACGAGATGGTTATTTTCATATTTGGCAAGTTTTTCATTAAGTTTTTTAATCTGCTGGGATTGTAAAAAATGTTGTTCGATTGATTCAAAAGTGTATTTTAAACCTGAGTGATAAGTGGACTTAACACTATTAAGTGCAGATATAAAAGGTTTTTGGATGATATTTGTGTAATACATAGCACCCACAAAGAGTGCTAAAAATATTAAGAAGAAGCTAAGTAGCTCTTTATTCATTCTCAAATAACTCTTGTAATAAATCTATCTCTTCAAGTGCACGACCTGTTCCACGAGCAACAGCCAGTAGTGGTTCATCTGCAACAAAAACAGGGATTTTTACAATGTCAGAAAGGTATTTGTCAAGTTGGCGAATAAGTGCTCCACCACCCGTTAAGATGATACCATGATTAACAATATCTCCCGCTAGATCTGGCGGCATTTGTTCAAGTACATCACGCAGAGCTTCTCCCACTTCACGAAGTGGTTCACGCATCGCTTCACGAGCATCTTCTGAAGTAAGTTCCACAGAGCTTAAAAGACCTTCAACTTGGTCACGTCCATTGGTTACCATAGCCAGTTCTGTATCAAGTGCAACAGCGGTACCAATGTTGATTTTAATATCTTCAGCCACACGCTCACCAATAAGAAGGTTGTATTTTTTTCTTACATAGTTTACGATCGATTGATCGATTTTGTCACCCGCTACACGGATTGATTTTGAAAGCACTAAACCACCAAGAGAAACAACACCAATCTCAGTGGTACCACCACCAATATCAACCACTAAGTTACCCTGAGGATTACGGATTTCAACACCTGCTCCAATAGCTGCTGCCATTGGTTCTTCAATAAGAAACACTTCACGTGCACCCGCGCTTAATGCTGATTCACGAACGGCTTTACGTTCCACTTGAGTTAATCCATAAGGAACACAGATAATAATACGAGGAGAGATCAATGAAGAACGACCATGCGCTTTTTCAATAAACTTACGGATCATTTTTTCTGTCATGTCAAAGTCAGCAATAACTCCATCACGCATAGGACGGATAGCTTTAATGTTTCCTGGTGTTTTTCCCACCATCTCTTTTGCTTCTTTACCAACAGCCAATACACGTTGTTGTCCATACTTTTCTGTTTTAACGGCTACAACGGAAGGCTCATTAATTATAATACCACGCCCTTTAGCAATTACAATTGTGTTTGCTGTACCTAGATCTATTGATAAGTCGTTTGAAAAAAGTCCTACTAGTTTATTAAATACCATCTTTGCCCCTTATGCTGTTTGTTGTGTTTGTTTTTTTATGTACACTGGATCTGCTTGATCTTCAATAACTTCTTTTGTTATCAAAACTTCATACCCGCTAAACTCTGGAAGTTCATACATAATATCTATCATATTTTCTTCCAAAATAGCACGCAGACCACGTGCCCCTGTTTTACGTTTAATAGATTTTTTAGCTATCGCTTTTAATGCTTCTTCTTCAAAGTTCAGTTCAACATCATCTATAGAAAAAAGTTTCTTGTACTGTTTTACTAAAGAGTTCTTAGGCTCTGTTAAAATACGAACCATATCGTCTTCACTGATCTCATTTAAAGAAGCAATAATAGGTAAACGACCGATTAATTCTGGAATAACACCGTAATTAACCAAGTCATCAGGCTCCACCATATCATAAGTGGTTTCTTGTTCTTGTTTCGACTTTTTTTCTTGACCAAAACCAAGTACATTTTTACCTTGTTTCTTTTTAAGAATCTCATTTAAACCATCAAATGCACCGCCACAAATAAATAAAATATTGGTAGTGTTGATTGTTGTAAACTCTTGGTTTGGGTGTTTTCTTCCACCTTTTGGTGGGATATTTACATCGGCACCTTCAATGATCTTTAGTAAAGCTTGTTGAACACCTTCACCCGATACATCACGAGTGATAGAACGGTTTTCACTCATACGTGAGATCTTATCCACTTCATCTATAAACACAATCCCTTTTTGTGCTTTTTCAACATCACCATCGGCAGACTGAATCAGTTTCGTTAAGATGTTTTCTACATCTTCACCAACATAGCCAGCTTCTGTTAAACTTGTTGCATCTGCAATAGCAATAGGTACGTTTAAAACTCTTGCAATGGTTTGAGCCATTAAAGTTTTACCTGAACCCGTTGGACCAATGAGTAAAACATTTGATTTGGCGATTTCTGTGTCATCATCTTCTTTTACATCATTTTTAAAGATACGTTTATAATGATTATATACAGCCACACTAATAAGTTTACGAGCGCGCTCTTGACCGATGACATAGTCACCTAGGAAATTGTTTAATTCTTTTGGTGTCATTAGTTTACTGACTTCTTCAACGAGTTGATCCGTTGCTTCAGAATCACTGTTTTCATCACCAAACATCACTTTGTAAGCTGAAATAACACAATTTTTACAAATATATACACCGTTTCCCGCGATTATTGGGTTGTGCTCATTTTCACTTGAGCCACAAAAACTACATTCTCTATCTATCATTTTGTCTTTCTTTCATAAGGGATTCCCCTTTTTGTGTTATTTGCAAAGTTACATAAACTTTTAACATATTCATTGTCCGTTGTTTGTAAAATCTCAGTTGCCACATCTTTTAATGGTTTTGAGGACTCAAAAAGTTCTCTGTAAGCTGATTTTAGTGCATTAATATGTTCTCTATCAAATTTTCTTCTTAGCCCGTTTAGGTTAAGTCCTCTAAGTGTCGCTCGATTGCCCTCTGCCATACAAAATGGTGGGACATCTTGAGTAAGTGCAGAAGCAGCTCCAACCATCGCATAGTCACCAATTTTACAAAATTGATGAACGCCTGTACCACCTGCACCAATAACAACATGGTTTCCGATCTCAACATGACCAGCAATTCCAGCACTGTTTGCAATGATGCAGTTGTTTCCTACAATAACATCGTGACCTAAGTGTACGTAACCCATAAGTAGATTGTCATTTCCAACAACTGTTTTTCTACCACCACCTTCAGTACCAGGGTTTAAAAGAGTAAACTCTCTAATGGTATTGTTGTCACCAATAATTAACTCAACATCTTCACCGTTAAATTTTAGATCTTGAGGAATTGAGCCTAATACAGCATGTGAAAAAATTCTATTGTTTTTACCTATGGTTGTTTTTCCATAAATACATGCACCTTGAGCGATAGTAGTGCCATCACCAATGGTTGACTCTGATGAAATAAAACAAAAGGCAGCGATTTCAACATCTTGTCCTATTGTTGCACCATCTTCAATGATTGCATGTGGGGATATTTTGCTCATAATGATAACCTTCTAGATTTTAAATATTTTATTTGTCAACGATCATAGCTTTAAGGTCAGCTTCTGATACAAGTTTATCATCAACATATGCTTCGCCTCTTAACATCCAAATAGCAGCTTTTTGTTTAACTATTGAGATTCTGTATTCAAGTCTATCACCTGGTTTTACGGGGCTTCTAAATTTTGCTTTGTCAATACTCATAAAGTAAACAACTTTGTTAGCTGCTTCTTCTTCAGTCATTTGCATACTTTCAAAGGCAAGTATTCCACCTGCTTGTGCCATACCTTCTAGGATCATAACACCTGGATAAATTGGATGCCCTGGAAAGTGACCTTGAAAAATTGGTTCAGAGATACTTACATTTTTAAAACCTATTAAATTTTCACCAGCATTTAATTCAGTGATTCTATCAACGAGTAAGAAAGGGTAGCGATGAGGGATAATTTTTTGAATTTGAGTTACATCCATAACCATTAAAATAGCCTTATATAATAATTTTGGTTATTCTAGCTAAATAAAGTTTACACAGAGCATAAATTTTTAGTTTTTAATCAGTGATGTATTAAAATATTACTAATTGTTCTTTTGTGTCCTCATAAACTTTGGCATCAAGTTCATAGGTGAGTTTCCCCTCTGGGATGTGTTCTACGACTACTATGGGGCTTAGATCTTGATGAGAGTGTGTGATTTTAAATCTGACTTGATGCTCTTTTTCATAAGAGATAGGATTAAAGATAAGTTCTTGAATGGTTTTATATTTTTGTTGTGAGAGTAGATTAAAATGTTCTAAAGAGATAAAACGGATCTCTTCACGATTAAAATAGTGGACATCCTCGTGTTCAAATTCTATACGACCTTGTGCTTTTTTTCTTGCCAGTGTAGAATATGATAAAGTATATGAAGGGATAAGGTTTGTTTTGTTTTTGATAAGACGAGATGAGAAAATTCTGTAATTTAAAAATTTATGTTTTTGTATTTTATAAGATATATCTTTTTCTTCAAGATCGATTCTGTGTTGGTAAAAATTGAGTCTTTCTTCAATAGATGCGGGTAGAATATCTCCAGATATTGGTGAAAACATCTCATCCATAAGTCTGTTTTGTTGTTCTCTTTGCATTGTTAAACCAAACAAACAACCACAATAATCTTGTCTGTAAAGCTGTTGTTCTTTGGTGACACGAGATTGGTCTTGACTTCCACCACCACTACGATAATCGGGTGCTAAAAATTTTATACCATGTTTTTGTTCAAAAAGATCACCTGATTTTTTGAGTTGTTCTTGTGATTTTAGTGGACTGACAAGTAAGGTGGTAGTAAACGTCTTTTGCCCAAGTTCAAGTGCTTTATGTGCGGCACCTTCAAATCGTTTGTCAAAACATACTTCACATCGTAACCCTTTTTCGGGTTCTTTTTCTAAACCTTTTACCGCTTTGATCCATTCCTCAAAATCGTATTCTCCCTCTATTAGATCTATCCCAAGTTTTTTACAACTTCTTTGGACATCTAAAAAACGTAGTTTGTATTCAGAATAAGGGTGGATGTTTGGATCGTAGAAGAAACCTACAAGCTTTTCATGGGGATAATCTTTTTGAAGTTTTTGCAAAAAAAAGTGTGAATCAACACTGCAACAAATATGGACTAAAATAATTTTTTCCTTTTGAATATAGTGAAATTATAGCAAACTACACGCAAAAAGAGCATTATTTAATCATTATATCAATTTATTAAGTTTCATTAAATTGTATAATCTTGATATTTAATTACTATAAGGATTAGCATGAAGGAATACATAGAACTTCACACTCGTTACAGGGGAAAAATAGAGCTTTTTTTAGAAGATACTATTCAGCAACTGGGTATGTTAAGTTATTTAAATGAAGACAACTATGCACGTTTATACCAAAGTTTTCCGTCTTTAGAACTTGTTTATGTTGTTGATGACAATACTAAAAAACAAATTTCAGATAATATTTACAAGCATAAAGTAATAACTAAAGAAAATAACCAAAACAGGGCATACTTAATTGATAAATTAGAAGTTAAAGAGAATAATTTTGCTTTTACAGAACCTTATCAAAGCAGTGCAACAAACACTCTGTGCATAACACTTTCAAAAAAAGAAGGTGATAGCATATTCTTTTTGGATTTTAATTTAGAGGTGTTACTTGAGCGTTTAGGCTTAATAGAAAAGCATAAATTTTTTAGTGCCATAACAAAATATTTTTATATGCTAACGGGTTACATCATGATGTTTTTATCCAGTGTAGCAATATTTTATGCAGGAAGCGATTTTTTTACAAATTTAATAAATTCAAATTTAAGTATTGACACTATTTTTAAACCTATAATAGCGTCCACTTTAGGAATCGCCATATTTGACTTGGCAAAAACCATACTTGAACAAGAAGTTTATTTTAAAAGTTATGTCAAAGATTCCAAAGTTGAGATCCACACATTAACGAAGTTTTTAGTGACGGTCTTAATTGCCTTATCTATTGAAACATTGATGGTGGTTTTTAAAATTGCTATTGATAATTATGACAAGATGATTAACGCACTTTATTTAATGTTGGGAACATCGGTGTTTATAATAGCGCTGTCTTTTTTGATATATATTACTAAAATCAAAAAGTGATACTTCACCTTTAAATAGGTGAAATATCGGAGGTGTTATTTAGATTCTACAATAGAGATAGAGTTGATAGCGTCTTGCATATCAATGCTATCTAAAACTGAAAAACTATCAGCATCGTCTTCTTCAATCACACCAAAAACAGTGTGAACACCATCTAAATGTGGTGTTGGAACAAAGGTGATGAAAAATTGGCTTCCACCTGTATTTGGACCAGCATGAGCCATTGAAAGTGCACCACGAGCATGTTGTGTTGTATTTTTATCTGTTTCACAAGCAATAGCCCAGTCTGGACCACCTGTTCCTGTTCCTGTTGGACAACCACCCTGAGCCATAAAACCTGGGATCACACGGTGAAAGTTAAGGTCATTGTAATAACCTGTATTTGCTAGGTGAGCAAAATTTGCAACTGTGTTTGGTGTTTCTTCAGGAAGAAGTTTAATCCAGATAACACCTTTTGCTGTATCTACTTTAGCGTATTGTAATTTATTTATCTCTTCTTGAGATAAATCATATTTTTTGAGTTCTTTACCAAACATTATGAATCCTATTTTTTTTAATTTGTGAAATTATAGTTAAACTTTTTAAACACAATTTTAGTAAACTAAGGTTTTAAATTAATTATGTTAAATTTTATAAATATGCAAAAGGCAGATATGCAAAAATTGATCGATAAGTTATATACATTTTTTCTATTAACCAAAAATACTATTACCATTAAACAAGCCAATATCGTAACCACAGTAGTTATTTTCCTATTTACAATTGTTTTTGCATACTTATTAATAAAAGAAAACTATCGCGATTATGAAAAAGCTCTTTTAAAAGAGATGCACGGATCTATTACAGAACTTTCTTTAGTGCAGTTAGAAGAATATGAACACACCCAAAAGAAACTGAAAACAATTTTAATTAAAAATACCATTGCCATTGCAACGCTTGCATTTATTTTGTTCGCGATAGTTCTTGGGATGTATAAAATTCTAAACCATATATTACAAAGAGATATTCAGGTGTTTTTGGACTTCTTTAAAGAAACTGCTCATAATGAACAGGTTTTAAACCCTCACACTGTATTTTTTAAAGATTTTAAATCAATGGTTGGTTATGCCAACAAAATGGTAGATACCATTAGTGAGCAAAAGAAAACACTTAAAGACCTTAACCTTCATTTAGAAGACAAAGTACAAGAAAAGACATTGGACCTACTCGAAACAAATGATAAACTTTTAAAAGAAAAAGAGTTTTCAGAAGAGATCTTAGATGCACAAAAGAATTTTTTACGTTACACCGTACATGAAACAAACACTCCTTTAAGTGTCATACTTACCTCTATAGAACTCTATACCATGAAAAATGAAAAAGATAAACATTTAAAAAAGATAGAAGCAGCGGTGAAAAATATATTTAGTATCTACGATGATTTAAGTTATTTGGTTAAAAAAGATCAAGTTGAATACCCAAAGTCTGTTATTAATATAATAGAATACATAGCATATAGAATAGACTTTTTTACAGATGTAGCTACCATGTCTAAAGTAAGTTTTAATTATAATATTAAAGATGAAAATTTGCACATATATTTTAATAAAACAAAGTTACAAAGAATTGTGGATAACACCATTACCAATGCTATTAAATATACACTCGCAGGTGAGATAATTACTGTAGACTTAAAACAGCTTGGATCCAATGTAGAGTTTTCAATGGCAAGTAAGTCAAAAGCTATTAAAGACATAGAAAAAGTCTTTGATGCCTACTACCGAGAAGAAAAAAATCGAGAAGGTTTTGGACTTGGGTTACAAATGGTAAGAAATATATGTGATGAAGAGGGTGTTGAAATCAAAGTAAGTTCAGATGAAGAAAAAACAATTTTTTCGTATGCTTTTAAGATGATGGGGGAATAGATGAAAATATTATTGCTTGAAGATGAATTGATGCTTAATGAATCAATATGTGAGTTTTTAGAAGCACAAGGGCATATTGTTGAAACATTCGTGGATGGACTTGATGCTCTTAAAGCGATCAAAATATGCGCTTATGATCTGTTAATCTTAGATATAAATGTACCCGGGATGGATGGGTTGAGTTTTTTAGAAAAAGTACATGAACTTAAGATCCATTCACCCGCAATTTATATTAGTGCACTTGTGGATATTGAAGATATTTCGCGTGCGTATGACTTAGGATGTTATGACTATTTAAAAAAACCGTTCCATCTTAAAGAATTAGCACTAAGAATAGACAGGGTTAAAATATCAAACGATGTTCCTCGTGTTCACCTCAGAATATCCAAACATTACTCATACGATCAAGAACATTCACTGTTACTCTTTAACAATGAACCTCAAACTTTGACTAAAAGACAATCTCAGATTATCGATCTACTTGCTCGTAACCGTGGTATGGTGGTTGATTTTGAGCAATTTAGTGAGTACATATGGACAGAAGCTTTTGTAGACAATGCTACTATACGTGCAGAGGTTAACCGACTTAAAAAGACCCTCAAAGAGGACGTTATCTTAAATATACGGGGTATGGGATACATGATAGAAAAACCATAGTGTTACCAAACTATACATTTTTTTTCAAAAAAAGCTTTAAAACTTAAAGAAATATCAACACAATTTAGCTAATGTTACAAAAATTCCCATAATAATTTTTTCTTATCCAAATATTACAAAATAGCAACAATGCTACGTTCATGCTATTTTTGAATTTTACTATTAGAGTGTTAATAATTTCTAATAGAAGGAATGGGATGAAAAGAATAGCATTAAGTGCAATGGCTTTAGGACTTATGGGTTCTATAAATGTTCAAGCAGCTGAAGATTTATCTTCAATGTTTAGTGAAGGTAAGACGAGTGGTCAGATTAGAATGTTTCATATTAATCGTGATGATAACACAAAAGCAGGTAAACAAATTGGTACTGCTTTAGGTGGTCATTTAAAGTTTGAAACAGCAGACTATAAGGGTCTAAGTTTAGGTACGGCGTTTTACACGACAAATGGTATGTTAAGTAGTTTGGAAGATGATGCTATGGGTATTAATAAAACTCTTGTTAGTAACTCAGGTGATGCGTATTCAATACTTGGTGAAGCATATTTACAGTACAAAACTGGAAATACTGTGTTTAAAGCAGGTCGTCAAAAACTAGCTACTCCTATGGCTGGTGCTGATGATGCAAGAATGTTACCAAACTTGTTTGAAGCGTATCTTGTAATTAACAGTGATGTTAAAAACACAACGTTAATCGCTGGGCATGTTACTCAATTTGCAGCTGGTTCATTTTCTAATGCGTACAATGGTGGTGCTGTAGGTGCAACGGGTGGTTATACAGCTGTTGCTGGTAATACTGCTAAATATCAAGGTCAATTTACAAATATGGGTAATTGGGCTGTTGGTGAAGAAACTAATGGTGTATCTGTTGTGGCTGCTGCATATAAAAATGGTGCTTTCAAAGCTCAACTTTGGGATTATATTGCGCATGATATTGCAAATATTGTTTATGCCGACGCTTCACTTTCTTGGAAATGTATGTTAAGTGACACAGTAAAACCTTTTGCTGCAGCACAAATAATTAAAGAAAATGCTATTGGTGAAAAGTATGGTGTAGGTGACCTTGATAGTACATTTTTTGGTGTTAAACTTGGTGCTAAAGTAGAAAATTTAACTGCTTATGTAGCTTACTCAGTACAAAGTGAAGCTGACAGTGCAGCTGAGAACGTAGAAAGCTCTACTGTTACTCCATGGGGTGGAATACCAGCATATACGCAAGGTATGGTAACACGTCATATGTTTATTGCAGGTACTAAAGCTACAAAAATAGCTGCTTCTTATAATTTTAAAGACATGGGTGCAAATGTATCAGCTACAGGTTACTATGCTACATTCGATTTAGATGCTAATAGCGGTTTAGGTGCTATAGAAACTAAAGAACCTGGATTTGATATTAAATATGCTCCAGCTTCAGTTAAAAATCTTGGACTTCGTTTACGTGGTAACTTTCCAACAGACTTTACAAATGGAAGAGATTGGTCAGAGTACAGATTTATAGCTAACTATAATTTTTAATTAAATTCCCAGATTTTCTGGGGATTCCAAATTTAATATAAGGAAAAAAAGATGAACAAAGAACTTGTTGAACAGATCAAAGCAAATCCAGATTATCAAAAACTAGTGAAAACTAGAACTGCTTTTGCTATAAAACTTTCAATCGCAATGTTAGTAGTGTATTTTACATTTATTTTAACCATTGCATTTAACCCGTCTGCACTAGGTACTCCCTTGAGTAGTGATTCAGTAACGACAGTTGGTATTCCATTAGGTATAGCTATTATTATTTTTGCATTTGCCTTAACAGGTATTTATACAAAAAGAGCTAACAGTGAGTTTGATGACTTAAATAACGCTGTTAAAAAATCAGTTGGAGAGGACTAATATGTTTAATAGAGTATTCTTATTTTTAATTTTAGGTGCTGCAGCTGTTATGGCTGGTGGTGCTATAGAAGGTGAAGTTGCTAAACAAGGACTTAATATGTCTGCAATTATCATGTTCTTAATATTCGTTGGTGGTACATTAGGTATTACATACTGGGCTGCTAAACGTACAAAATCTGCTAAAGATTTTTATACTGCTGGTGGTGGTATCACTGGTTTTCAAAATGGTATGGCAATTGCCGGTGACTTTATGTCAGCAGCATCATTCCTAGGAATTTCTGGCCTTGTTTACTTAAAAGGTTACGATGGACTTATCTATTCTATTGGTTTCTTAGTTGGTTGGCCTATTATCCTTTTCTTAATTGCTGAACCTTTAAGAAACTTAGGTAAGTACACATTTGCAGACGTTGCATCTTATAGATTACGTCAAGGTCCTATCCGTACATTAGCGGCTTCTGGTTCTATTGCAACTGTTATTCTTTACTTAATCGCTCAAATGGTTGGTTCTGGTAAACTTATTCAACTATTATTTGGTCTTAACTACGAAATAGCTGTTATTTTAGTTGGTGTATTGATGGTACTTTATGTAACATTTGGTGGTATGCTTGCTACTACATGGGTACAGATCATTAAAGCTTTCCTTTTACTTTCAGGTGCAACATTTATGGCAGTAGCTGTTATGGCACATTATGATTTCTCATTTGCTTCATTGTTTGGTCAAGCAGTAGAGATGAAAAACACTGGTACTATTGATATTATGAGCCCGGGTGGACTTGTATCTGATCCAATTTCAGCTATCTCACTTGCAGTAGCACTAATGTTTGGTACAGCTGGTCTTCCACACATTTTAATGAGATTCTTTACAGTTAGTGATGCAAAAGAAGCGCGTAAATCAGTTTTCTATGCAACAGGTTTTATTGGTTATTTCTATATTTTAACTTTCATCATCGGTTTTGGTGCTATCGTTATGGTTTACACTAACCCTGAGTATTTAGATGTAGCTAAACAAGCGGTATCTGGTGGTTCTCCAATTCTTGGTGGAAACAATATGGCTGCTATTCACTTATCACATGCTGTTGGTGGTGATTTCTTCTTAGGTTTTATATCTGCGGTTGCGTTTGCTACAATCTTAGCAGTTGTATCGGGTCTTACACTTGCAGGTGCATCAGCAATCTCACATGACCTTTATGCTTCGGTATTCAAAAAAGGTGAAGTTGATTCTATGAAAGAGATGCAAGTATCTAAAATGGCTACTGTTGCTTTAGGTGTTGTTGCTATTATCATGGGTATCGCATTTGAGAAACAAAATATCGCATTCGTTGTTGGTTTAGCATTTGCTATTGCTGCATCGGCTAACTTCCCGGTATTAATGTTATCAATGTATTGGAAAAAATTAACAACTCGTGGTGCTGTACTTGGTGGGTCTTTAGGTCTAGCAACTGCTGTATTACTTGTTATATTAGGTCCAATTGTATGGGTTCAAATTTTAGGAAATGAAGAAGCTATCTTCCCTTATAAATACCCAGCATTATTCTCTGTAACTGTATCGTTTATTGCGATTTGGTTCTTCTCAGTAACTGACAAATCTGATCAGGCTGAAAAAGAGATGGAAGCGTTTGAGGCTCAATATGTAAGATCTCAAACTGGTATTGGTGCTGAAGGTGCTTCAGAGCATTAACAGCAATGTTAATCCGCCTCAAAAAGGGGCGGATATAATTTCTAATTTAGTTTATAGGTGGGTTTTGGCCCATCTATTATTTTTTTAAACTTTTTGGAGAACTTTTTTTGAGTATACTTGACCAGAGAAAATTAATAAAATCGATACACCCGTTTGACCTCTTAGGGGAAAAAGACTTAGACAACCTCATGGGTAAAATTGACATTGCCTATTATACTAAAGACACACTTCTAATATCCAAAACACTTCCCTCTATTGCATTTTACATTATAATTAAAGGCTCTGTTACTGAGTATATTGATGAAGAAGTTCATAACGTTTATTCTTCTGGAGATAGTTTTGATGCAGATGCGTTAATCTACTCAAAAACAGATGCCAAATTTGTGGTTGATGAAGATTTAATTTGTTATGAGATTAAAAAAGAAGACTTTTTAGACCTTATGCAAGATAAGCGCGTTCAAGGTTATTTTTTACAAGATTTTGTATCACGTCATCAAAATTTAAAACACCATGACACACAAAGTGAACTCACTCCATTTTTAATGGCAAAAATTACAGATATTTATCTTCATGAAGCGTGTTTAGTGGATCAAGACACAAGTATTTTAGATGCTTTGAAAAAACAAAGTGAATTAAAAGCTAAAGTAATCATTGTTGAAAATGAAGAAGAACATGAAATTGTAACCGATACCGACCTAAAAGAGAAAGTACTTTTAGCAGGGCTTGATGTAAATGAAAAAATTTCTAAAATTTCAACCGCAGGTATTGTGTCTATTGATATAAATGATTTTTTATTTAATGCTTTATTATTAATGACACACAATGAAATAAAAAGACTCGTTGTAACTGAAAATGGTAAAATATCAGGTGTTTTAGAACAACTGGATCTACTCTCTTATTTTGCAAATCACTCTCATCTAATTGCTGTTCAAATCGATAAAGCATTAACAATTGATGACCTTAAAGATATTGAAGAAGATTTAAACAATTTGATCACTATTTTAAAAACAAAAGGGGTAAAAACACGTTATATTACGAAACTTGTTTCTACCTTGAATATTAAGGTATATAAAAAGTTATTTACCATGGTTGTTCCTCAAGAACTTCAGTCTAAATGTTGTTTAGTAGTATTAGGTAGTGAAGGAAGAGGGGAGCAAATCATTAAAACGGATCAAGATAATGCGTTGATCATAGAAGATGGTATGGATGTTGAACTTTTTAGTGAACCTATGAAAAAATTAAATGGGTACCTTTTAGAACTTGGCTTTCCAATTTGTGAAGGTGATGTGATGGTGTCAAATGAGTTTTGGCGTCGTGATGTTAATGGGTATAAAACTTTAGTAAAGTCATTGGCAAATTCTATGGAAGAATCTAAACTTCAAACCTTAAGTATTATTTTAGATGCGAGTGTTGCTGCAGGTAATGCTAAGTTGTTGGATGAAGTCAATGGGTATATTTATGCTAACTTCCATTCACGTGATGATGTTTTAGCACATATGGCTAAAGCAGTACTAAACTTTGAAACACCATTGTCTATGTTTAGTTCATTTGTGACAGATAAGTCACATAACAACAAACTAGATATTAAAAAAGGGGGGATTTTTGCTCTGGTACATGGTATAAGAACACTTTCTTTACAACATGAAGTGCAACACACTAATACAGTAGAGCGTATAAAAGCATTAAATAACCAAGGTATTATAGATAAGAATTTCGCAACAGAACTGATTGAAAGTTTTGATACATTGAGTGCAGTTAGACTTGATGCTCAAAGCTTAGATAAAGATGAAAACTACGTAAATCCAAGTAATCTGGAAAAGAATCAACGGGATTTACTAAAAGACAGTTTTAAAATTGTGAATAAATTTAAAAAATTTATGAGTTTTCACTTTCACCTAAATATGGTTGTCTGATGTTTAAGGAATATATTTCAAATTATTTCAGACAAAGAAATTTTAAACGTCTAAAAGATGATAAATATAGATTTTTATTTGATGAAGACACCAGCGGAGAATATGTTGTTTTTGATACAGAAACAACAGGACTTAACCCTAAAAAAAACGATATTTTGTCTATAGGGGCTGTTAAGATTAAAGACAATAAAATAATAACATCTAAAACGTTTGAAATGTTTGTTCAAAACTCTTGTTCAATCAGTGGTGAAAGTACAAAGATTCATGGAATTAGAGAGGTGGATCTCATCAATGCTAAAACTATTTTGGAAGTGATTCCAGAATTTTTAGAGTTTATTGGATCTCGTCCGCTAGTTGGGTATTACTTAGAGTTTGATGTAGCAATGATAAATAAGTATGTAAAACCCCTACTTGGAATCAAACTTCCAAATCAACAAATTGAGGTTTCTGAAGTTTACTATAATCAGAAAATTGAGTTCATCCCTCAAGGTAATATTGATTTGAGATTTGATACAATACTTAATGATTGTGGCATACCAGATATGGGTGCCCATAATGCAGTAAATGATGCTATCATGACTGCAATGATATATTTAAAATTAATAAAAGGAAATACGAATGTCAGATAAAAAGCCAGTTTTTAAACCAAATAAAGAGTTTGCAAAAAATGCAGCTGTCAAAAATATGTGTGAGTACAATGAATTACAAGATTGGGCAATGGAAGACTACGAAGGTTATTGGGGTCATTTTGCTAAAGAAAAAATTGATTGGTTTGAGCCATTTACAGATGTTTTAGATGATTCTAATATGCCATTTGCAAAATGGTTTGATGGAGGTAAATTAAATGTTGCTCATCAATGTATTGATAGACATTTAGATACTCGTAAAAACAAAGCAGCAATTATTTTTGAAGGAGATAGAGGTGATGTTCAAACTATCACTTATTTAGATCTTTTTAAACATGTAAACAGATTCGCTAACCTTTTAAAAGAGGATTTTGGTGTTAAAAAAGGCGATAGAGTTGTGATCTATATGCCAATGATTCCTGAAGCTGCTTATGCAATGCTTGCATGTGCTCGTATTGGGGCTATTCACTCGATAGTATTTGGTGGGTTCTCAGCTGAAGCACTTAAAGATAGAATTGAAGATGCAGAAGCTAAAGTGGTTATTACGGCTGATGGTGCATTTAGAAAAACAAAACCTTATATGTTAAAGCCAGTTGTAGACGCGGCTATTACTGAAGGTTCTCCAGTTGAGAAAGTTCTTATTGTTGAGCGTAACCATGAAGATGTTGAGTGGGTAGCTGGACGTGATTATTCTTATAATGAACTTATTAAAAATAAATCAGCGGTATGTGAAGCAGAAGTTATGGATGCTGAAGATCCATTGTTCTTACTTTATACATCAGGTTCTACTGGTAAACCAAAAGGTGTTCAACATAACTCAGCAGGTTATATTCTTTGGGCTCAAATGACTATGGAATGGGTATTTGATGTAAAAGAGAATGACACATACTGGTGTACTGCCGATGTTGGTTGGATTACAGGTCATACTTACATTGTTTATGGTCCACTTGCAATGGGAGCAACGACGGTAATGTTTGAAGGTGTTATTACTTATCCAGATGCTGGTCGTCCTTGGGCAATGGTTGAAAATCATAGAGTAAATCAGTTTTACACAGCTCCTACTGCTATTCGTGTACTACATAAAATGGGTGAAAATGAACCTGCAAAATACGATATTTCATCTCTTAAAGTTCTTGGAACAGTTGGTGAGCCTATTGATCCTCCAGCATGGAAATGGTACTATGAAGAAGTTGGTGCTTCTAAATGTGCTATTGTTGATACATATTGGCAAACAGAAACAGGTGGACATGTTGTTTCTCCACTTCCAGGTGCTACACCAATTAAAGCAGCTTGTGCAACTCTTCCATTACCAGGTATTATGGGTGAGATTTTAGATCCTCAAACAGGTGAAAAAGTTGGTGAGGGTGAGAGTGGATATATGTGTATTACTAAACCTTGGCCATCAATGATTCGTGGTGTATGGGGTGATGAAGAAAGATTTAAAAAATCTTACTTTGGTGATGTGAAGAAAGATGGTCAACCAGTTTACTTTACAGGTGATGGTGCAAACTACGATGAAGACGGTTATATTACTATTACAGGTCGTACGGATGATGTTATCAATGTATCGGGTCACCGTATGGGAACAGCTGAAGTTGAAGCAGCGATCAAAAAACATGACAATGTAGCAGAAGTTGCAGTTGTTGGTAAGCCTCATGAGTTAAAAGGTGAGGGTATCTTCGCATACATTGTTCTAAAAAGCGATGATGGTGTTGCTGATGAAGTTGAAGAAGTAAAAGTTATCAATGGAATTATTAAAAAAGAAATCGGTAATATCGCTTTATGTGATGACATGATTTTCGCACCTGGTTTACCTAAAACGCGTTCAGGTAAAATTATGAGACGTATTTTACGTTCAATTGCAAAAGGCGAAGAGATTACTCAAGATATTTCAACGCTTGAAGACCCTTCAGTTGTTGCTAAAATTGAAGCAATGGTAAAAGGTTAAGACCTTTTACTAAGTTCCAAAATGCTATAATTTCATAATTTATTTTTAGGAAATATTTTATGGAATTATGTGTTGCCCTCGATTTACCCACAAAAGAAGAAAACTTAAACCTCATAGATAAGATAAAAGAACATAATGTTTGGCTAAAAGTTGGACTTCGTACTTATATTCGTGATGGTGAAGAGTTTTTAAAAGCTATTAAAAAAATCAATCCTGATTTTAAAATATTTTTGGATTTAAAACTTTACGATATTCCAAATACGATGGCTGATGCAGCTGAGTCTATTATGGGACTTGGTGTTGATATGTTTAATATACATGCTTCTGCGGGAAAGCGTGCAATGACAATGGTTATGCAACGCTTAGAAAAATACGACAAACGTCCTATTGTTTTAGCGGTAACAGCACTGACTTCATTTTCAGAAGAAGAATTTAGTGCTGTTTATGAAGAAAAAATAGGATCTAAGGCTGACCAGTTTGCCAAAGACGCATCTCAAAGTGGTTTAGATGGTGTTGTGTGTTCAGCTTTTGAAAGTGATTCTATTAAAAATATCACGAATGATGATTTTATGACATTGACGCCTGGGATTCGTCCCTTTGGGGAGGATGCCGGTGACCAAAAACGTGTGGCAGATGTAGCATATGCCAAGAGTGCTAAGGTTGACTTTATAGTGGTTGGAAGACCTATTTATCAAGCCAAAGATCCATCTGAAGTTGTTAGAAAAATACTGCAACAGATGTAGTTTTAAAATAGTGGAGAAAGTATTTTTTGAAATTAGATACTTATTTAAGCTATTTATTATGATACAATCACTATAATTTCCATCTTCAAATAGGACGAGTGGGTGAGTGGCTGAAACCACATCCCTGCTAAGGATGCGTATGGGTAACTGTACCGAGAGTTCGAATCTCTCCTCGTCCACCACTGAAGACATTTATATTATCCAATAAGCTTTAAATACCCCCTAAAACAAGACTTTTAAACTGCATTATTCTTCCAATGTGTTCCAATGTTATTTAATGCACTCCAAGCTTTTTTACGGTACTATATGCGGTACTAATATAAAATCAATAATGGAGTACCGCTAAAAATGCCTAGAATCACCAAGCCACTGTCTGATACAGAAATTAAAAAATCCAAAAAAAAAGAAAAAACATATAAACTCGCAGACGGGCAGGGCTTGTACTTAGTCGTAAAAAATAACGGTACAAAGTTTTTTAGATTTGATTATTCTATACTTAGTAAAAGAAAATCAATGAGTTTTGGTATATACCCTGATATATCATTAGCAGAAGCTAGAATTAAGAGGGAAGAGGCTCGAAAACAAGTTTCTGATGGTATTGATCCAGCTTCACTTAAAAACGTCGCTAGAACGCTTGATAATAGCTTTGGATTTATCAGCAAAGAATGGGTTGCTAAAATGAAAAACTCTTGGAAAGATAATAACTACAGAAAAATTAAAGCTATGCTTGAAAATCATACTATTCCTATACAAGATCAAAATATATCTAAAATAACCAGAAAACAAATTATTGATATTATTAATAAAATTCAAAATAAGAATAATCTTGAAACTGCAAAACGTCTATTAAACAATATAGAAAGAGTTTACAAACATGCTGTTACTTATGGATTAACTGAGCATAATATAATTGCCGATATAGATAAAAAGAATCTTTTTATTAAGCAGCAAAAGAAGCACTTTCCAGCCATTACGGACGAGGAGGGTATAAAACAACTAATGGAAGATATTAAAGGCTATAGTGATAATTTTAAAGCCGATTCTAGTACAGTTCTTGCACTAGAACTAGCTCCATATGTATTTTTAAGACCTTATAACATTCGATTTCTCGAATGGGATGAAGTAGATCTAGATAAAGAAGTGATTGATATCCCTGCTGCTAAAATGAAAACCGGTAAAGATTTCATAGCACCGCTTCCAGCTCCAGCTATAGAAATATTAAAAAAAGCATATATGATCAGTAATCACAAATCAAAATATGTTTTTCCATCTCAAATCTCAAATTCAAAGCCTATAAGTGAAAATACTTTGAATCATGCCCTAATTAGGCTAGGCTATAAAGATAAAATGGTACCTCATGGCTTCAGAGCTATGTTTAGCTCAATTGCTCATGATAATATTAGTGTTCATGGTCACCATAGTGATGTTATTGAACTTTGTTTGGCTCATACAGAACAAAATCAAGTTAAAGCTGCATATAATCGTGAAAACAAAATGAAGCATTTTGATGAACGTAAAGATTTGATACATTGGTATGCAGGTTGGCTAAATAGCTTTTTGGAATAGTAATTGTATAGTTTGATACTTTTTTATACAGTTTCGTCATTCGCCTATGGCGAATGATACCCTAAGAGCCATCTACTAAAAACAAACGAAATTTAGAATAAATATTTTTCGCCTATGCTGAAATGCAAACTAAATTTTATTCTCTTATAGTTCTAATATTAGTTTAACATTAATAATTATAGAATATTAAAAATAATTTTTAAGGCGTAAAATGAAAAACCAAAAAGCCAATCAAAGCAAGCTAACTAAAAAAGAAATTTTCTTTATGCCAATAGGGGCTTTGGCATTAGGGGCGATATTAGGTGCAATTATTTTCCCTACAGGGGCAGATAAACTGGGTGCTTCTATTACAATGTTTGTCTTTATGGTTCCAATAATTCTAATATCGCTTACTACGCCTGATACTAAATATACTTTTTTTATCCGCTTTTATTATATAGCTGTAGGACTAATCGGTTCTGCTCCACTAATTTCTTATATTATTCACTAAGGATTAAACAATGACATCAGCAGAAAAAGCTTCAGAGAATTACAAAAAATACAAAGAAAAAGAAAAAAAGAAAAGCAACATATTTATGATGTTATCTTTTCCCATATTAATAGGTGCAGCGTCAATGTTTTTAGGTGTATTATCTCATTCAAAATTTGTCATGTTTATACCTATAGTTTTTCTTTGGCTTTTTGTAATCAGTGATCTATTTATTATATTATCAGGACATGCAAAAAAGGGTAGCCTTATTTTTAGCTTTTTTCTAAGGCTATATTTATATATATCAACATTTCTCTTAACTTTTATTGTATTTCCTCGATAAAAGTCATACATTTAAAATTACTCACTCATTCGCCCTAGGCGAATGATACCTAAGAGCTAGAGCCATCTACTAAAAACCTCTAAAATTAAACGATGAATATTTTTCGCACCTGCGAAACCACCTCACACGAATTCGGCTAAAATTCACATTTAATTTAGATTGAACACTATCTTATACTACTTACTGATATACTTCTTTTCTTTTAAGGTGTTAATGCGGGGAATGTTAAAGAGTGAAGAGCCATAATTCGCTCGTGCGAATTCTGCTGACGTGATTGCTCCACGCAATTTGAAGATGTGAATGTGTTTCGCCTATAGCGAAACCTTTAAAGCGGTATGTTACTATATATTTAACTATATAGTAACCTTTTGTTTTTTGGCTATTTTATAGCCGTATTTGTTCAGTTCGCTATGGGCGAAAGTTGTTTTGGTTGGTTGATTTTGTTTAGGGCGAATTTTGCTAGATCATTGACATGAACACGCAAAAACAGGCTTGAATCTGCTATGCAGACGAGTACACGGTACTCACACAAGTGTTCTAATCCTTTTCGCAAGAGCGAAAGAGCAAGAGCAACTTCTATTTTTCCAAATTTTTGCAAGCACCAGCAGCCTAACAATCTCAAAAATCTTTACATCATATCAGACCTTTTGAGCAGGCTTATTCATCATTTCATTCTATTAAATTATTTACTGACACTAAAATAAAATATTGCATATTTGTATTTTATTCTAAGTCAAAATTTAACAACTCCACTCCGAAAAGCCGACAGCTCAAAAGGAAGATAATCTTTAAAAAGATTAAGAGAGATTTTTTACTCTTCTTAAAATTTAAAAAAATAGAAGATAAGAATCGCCTCAAGTCTAAAAAAAAGATAATGTTTATGGGCTTTAAGGTGGGGCTAATATTCCATACTTAGAATAAGCTAAAACAAAATAATAGGAGTTACAAGATGGATAAGAGATTAGAAAACGTAAAATCGAAAATGATGGAGCAACTAAAAGAGCATGTAAGTGACAGAATTGATGAACTATTCAATGACGCTGACTTTGAGGATTATGAAAAGATAAATGAAGATTTAATTATCACTGTAAATGTAGCTGATTCAAGTCTTGATTTTGTTGGTTTTAATTTCGAAAATAAATGTTTTTATTTTGAGAAGAGAGATGTTGAGCTGCTAGTTGGTGGCTTTAAATATGATGATAAGGATTTAAAATGAGTGAAGTTAGAAAAGTAAGCATTTTCTCAATGTTGTGGATGCCAATATATTTATACGTCATAATTACATTAGTTTTATTGTTTACGAGCTTAATTCAGTTAACGTGGCTGTACGCTGTAATGGGAGGTGTTCTTGTATGGATAGGTGTTGGAAAATTTAGTCAACAAAAATGGAATCCTAGTCAAATATTAATTATTAGATCTTGGTTCATATCTTTGGGAATTGCTGGAATAATTTTTGGAATTAAAACTTTTGGACACTCCAGCGATTTGAGTTTTTCATGATGTTCTTATTGCTTTTCAGCAATAAGAAATAAAATTTAAAATTCTACTTTTAAGCAGATTTTTCTTTTTCTTTTTGAGCCTTTCCTTTTTTAGCATACTCTTTACTTTGTTCGCTAATCGCTGCTTTTTTTTCTTTTTTGTCTAGATACTCTTTATTCTGGTATCTTTTAAAATCTTCAATACTTTCATCTAGTATAAAATCTTTATTGATTTCTTTTTTATCAATAAAATCACTTTTAGCTACAAACAAAGAACCCTCTTGAGGCATATAAACAATATGTTTGTGATCTTTCCCAAGTCTATCAACCTCTGCCCAATCTAAAATATTTTCAGACTCTTTATTCTCTTGAAATTGAGCATTAATTGTTTTTCTAATCATATAATCTCGTTTTCCTACTTGTTCATCAAAGAAATTTCTAGTCTTTATATTTTTTACAGAAAAAATGAAATATGCATAAGCTGATGAAGTAATCAAGTTAAAAAACTTTTCTTCCTCTGGTAGATATTGCATTGCGGTTAGCAATGCTCCACCTTTAGAACGAATCTTGGTGTGTAGTAGATGTTTAGCCTCAAATGTCATATCTAAATCTAAATACTCATCCAGACAATAAAACGTTAAATCAGTTTTAGTCTCTGCTTGAGAAGCGTGTATCATTGCAAAACATGCAGTAAATGCAGTATATAATACTTTTAGCTGAGTGTTATATTTTTCAACTTTAACCATAAAAAGCTTACTTTGATATTTTCTTTTAAAAAAGTCATTTATTGTAAACGATTTTTTGCCTGCCTCCAGCTGAAAACGGATTAGTTTAAGCATTTTTACCACCTGTTTCATTGTGGCTACCACATCCTTAGCTGATTTACTATCTTCCTCTTCTACTTCTTTAAACATAGCCTCGATTTCGTTAATGAAGTAATTCCATTTCTCTTTTGGATCTTCAATATCTATAGTTAATTGAGCTAGTTGAATATATCTCTCTTTTGCGTCATTAGTAAAAAAAGACTGATTTCCACCTGTTACAGAATTTATTGTATTTTGAATAAAAAATTCTACTATTTCAGTATCTTCAGAAAGTATATCCCATACATGAGCCCTTTCATCATAAGGACAAAATGATATATCCTTTCTACTATTTCCCCATTTTTTATAAGAATCTCCAGTTTTTGCTTCATGAATCAAAGCTCTGTTATACCAAGGTTGGTTAATTAGAGAGTCGAGGGTAACTGTTTTACCACCACCCATAGGCGATACCATAACCACTGATTCACATAATTTAAGTGGATTTATATAAATCTCTGCTTTTTTCAAAAACATCTTTTTTAGAAAAGAAATATTTTTCTTGTAAAAATAAGTAGAATAATCAAAATTATCAAATTTTAAAGATCTCTCTTTATTTTCACTAAACAGTCTTTTCAACATTCTGTTTTCAGTCCACTTATTTCCCTTGATTTGATAAGTTGGATTTGGATAACTTGTGTCTGAAAATGGATGATAATTAATCCCTTCATAATCAAAGTTTTTACCTCCACCATACCACCACATTATTGGTAATAAAACCGGAGCTATATAAACCAGATTTTCCATTATTCCATTAATCAACATTGTAAATATATTTTCCATAATTTCCCCCTACTCAATAACATTTTCAATATTTTTAGTATGGCTTAATTGTTTTGTGAACTTCATGCCAACTTCGACTGCTTTTTTCATAAGCGGTGCAAAATCAACATTCATATCAATAGCGTCTTCATATACTTCTTTTAACAGACCTTTGAATGTATTTAGAGCTGAACTATCTATTTGTTTCATCCCATAGTTTGTAGCCATGTCATTAACGATGTTTAGATCATCAATGTTTTTAATCATATCAGCAGGATTTCCATCAATTGCAACACTTGCAATTTCAGCCATATCGTACAAATCAGAAGCCATATCAATTTTATCCCAAAATGATTTCTCTTCCTCATTTTCTTTTTGAACATTTTCAACTTTTACATGCTCTTCTTGCTGTTGCTTAATAACTTCTTGTTGCTGTAACTTCATTTGCTTATCTCTCTCTTCAATCAATTCGCTTGCATTCAATTTAGTTGAATCCCTAGCTGCTCTTTGCTGGAGCTCTTCTAAGTTATCAGTGATGATAACCGCCTCATTTTTAGCCCTTGTTATCTGTGTATAAAAATCATTAAAACTTGCTGCTTGGCTATTCGCAACAGCGATAACCTTATCAGTCGTTTTTCCTTGTGAAGCAAAATCTGTAATTGCATACGCATGATTTATATACTTATATTGACTGGTTGAAAAAGAAACTTCTTTCTTGTCAAATTTAACAGTTATCTTATCTTTGTACATATCAGTAATAACACCCATTTGCCCGTTAGATAAACCTAGCTTTTTATCATTCTTTTTCATTATGACTTTCTCGCCAATTCCTAAATCTCTTTTGACATCATCAAATAGATTTAGTTTATCTCCAGCTTCAGTTAGGTCAACTGTCTCAGTAAATGTTTTCTTTTTACCCTGGTGCTCGATAACAATTTTGTTGTTATCAATATCCACCTCTTTAATAATCGCCTCGCGACCTGCTGATATACTTCCTATATTTTTAGATAAAAAGACTTTTTGATCTGCTTTATAATGAATCGCTGAACGCTTCTCTAAATCACTCAAATTAATCGTCTCACGCAAATTAAACTCTTTAGAGTGTCTGATATCCTTTTTCGCAATTAAATCATCTCTGATGGCTTTATTTAGCTCAATACGGTCATTGTTTGTGGTTGTGATTAATAAAGAGTTATCTTTATCTTTTAAGTATTCAGCTTTTGCAGCTGATAAACGCTCTTTCGTGTCTGATATCTCTGAAGTCGTATCTTTCAATATCTCAAGACCGGCTAGAATATCTCTATCGAGAATATTTTTCACCGCCAACTTCATTTTTTCATTTTTTTGCCTATTACCTTCAGAAAGGTTAATAGTCTCAAAACCTTTGCGCTGCAAGCCTGCAAATATATCACCTTGACTGATTGACTTCTTTTGATTCATATCACCACTGAATACAACTTTTAAATTGTTTTCTTCAGCAATTTTCATTAAATCATGAGTGTCGCGTAAACCCATCATTCCAGCCTCATCGACTATCACTAAAGAGTCTTTAATGTCGCTACCATTCTCTTTTAGAAACTTTGCTACCGTCATACTTTGTTTTATTCCAGCTTCTTTAGCAAGATTGTCTGTCGCGGTTCCTGTCGGTGCTAACGCTACAACATTGATACCGTTTTGTTCTGCTACATTTTTCACTATTTCTAGTGATGTAGATTTACCGGCACCAGCTACTCCTTGAGCTGCTATAAATTTTGAATCGCTGCTTAATACGGTATTTGCTAACTCAGTTTGTCCATCCTTCAGGGTAAATCCCTTCTTATCCTCGAACTCACTAATCGCTTTAGCGATTTGCTCTTTATCGTTTGTTACTGAAAAATTCTTTTGATTTTTCAGGCTAAAAATATACTCCTCTTTTTGCAACACCTCAAGTGTTGTAAACTGATTTTTTTCTCTGTCAATTGTGATAAGCTCATGATATTTTTCAAATTCTTGAGCTACTAAATTAACATCAATGTTAGTTAAAAGACCGACCTTCAGAGAGTGTTTTAACACATCCTCTTTTGAAAAAACAGACTTTTTGTTTGTTAAATCGCGTATTGCGATTTCCACCGCAGCTCGCTCGTCGAGCTGCCGAATTTTTAAATCATTCTTAAGCTCTTTATACTTAGATATATCAGCTCCAGCAGCTTCGAGACGAGCTATGTTCTCCTCCTGGATTTGCTGTCTATCTTTATTCTTATCTTTCCACTTTGCAGTTTGCTTTTGAGCCGTATGAGTGGCTTTATAAGATGTTTGACCACTAGCTTCCATCTCTTCCTGAATCTGTTTTGATCTAGTCGAAAACATATCCCTCACTTCTTTTTCCACAGCTTTGGTTTTAAAAGTTCCGTTTTTAACTGAGCTTATCTCTAAGTCTACACCCATAGCCATGAGTTCTTTTGCAAACTCATTTCTCTGGATTTGACCGATTAACTGATGATTATGCATTATCTGATTAAATTCGACACTTCTCCAGTTTCCGTTTTCATCTTTTATCATGTTCATCGCTAGGGCGTGCACATGAAGATGCATATCATCGTTTCGCGATTCGCTATGATCGAATCTCGTAAAAAGCATTTTTGACTCTGCTTTTTTACCCTTCATGTTATTCCTATCTTTAGTATATGAATAATTCTCTTCGGCAAAGTCTAAAGCTTTATCTATGGAGCTGTTAAATGCATCTCTTATTTTAGCTTTCATCTCATCATCTGAGACCTCGTATAAAATAGAGACATCCTTATCGGCGGCAAACGTCAAATCGCAAGCTGCTCTTTTCCGCTCACCGTTTTCATCAAAGTCTTTTGAGGTGAGTCGCAATAGCTGTTCACCTTCTAAATTTTGCCCCATTAATAATTTGTCAAAATCTTTTAGGTTGAATTCATCAAGTCCTAGTTCGTCCTTGAGTCCGCCATAAAATGAACCCTGCTCGAACTCATTATTGAGGTAGTATGTGTCCATCTCAAAATAGTTTCTTGCAGAACCCGAACTCGTCAATTTTGGTTGTGCTAACAAAATTTCCTCCTTTAAATATTCAATGCGTTTCAACATGTTTCAAATGCTTTCAACACGTTTCAATATATTTCAAATGAAATTCAAATGAATTTCAACTCTGTTAAGAGAGGCACCGAACCCACCTATGAGGTGGAGCAGTGCAAAATCTCAATATATTTCGATTTTTATACCCATTCGGGCTTTTTCAGTTCGGTATCTTTCCCGACTCTCTTTTTGATATCAACATTAAAAAGTTGATCTTCAGATGATTGATTATCATCTTCTTTTTTATTGTCCAATGTCTCGTTTGAAATTTGAATTTCATCTTCAACTATTGGATTTGATTTAACATGTCTCTTTGGTTGCTTATTAGCATTTTTTTGTAAGCGTTTAACGTATGCACTTACATTTTGAATAGATTGGTCTTGAACTCCATTCTCTTCTAAAAATTTGACTATATCTGCATAAGTTATATCTTCACTTCGCATTTGCAAAATCTCAACTTGGAACGGATCTAATACAGACGATCTCCTTGGTTTGATTTTGTGCTTTTTTTTAAACTGATCTATAGTCATTGGTTGCACCTATATAAACTTTAAAATTGCTGTTGCAATACCTGCTCCAACAAGAGCTGAAACTAAAACAATAACTACAATTCTAAGCTGGTCTGCATTTTTACACTTTTGAAAATATTTTTTGACTTGCTTTAGCTCTCTCAAGTTTTCTTCAAGTTCAAAATTCTCCTGTTCTAAAGCTTGATATACTGAGCCTTGACTAATTGCAATCATTACGCTTTCTTTAATTCCCTGTTTCAGTGTGTCCGGATTGAAACTTTTTCCAAATGTAGTCATTTGATCTATTAGTTCAGCAAGATCATTACTAAGAAAATCAGCTTGCTCTTGCGTTAATACTACTGCTCCACTCATAACATTATCCTTGCTTTAATTTTTTCTGGATTTTTGCAAGCATATCTGATATATATTCATTAAACAGATTTTGAGCATTATTCACAATTGATCTGTGTTTTGTAAGTTTTAGCTTTTCAGCTTTATCCTTACAAGCTCTTTGTTTTTTAGTAAGTTCATCAATATCTTCATCGATTAAAGACTTTAGAGTTACTCCTGTTTTTCTTGCATGTTTTACTGATCTACTATCTTTGATAACATAAAAATTATCTTCATCTTTTAGATCTATATTTAAGTTCTTTTTGATACCTTCGGCTTTTTCAAACCAAGTGTCAAATTGCTCCGCAGGACTTGAGTACTCATGATTATTAAAACGATTGAACGCAAATATAACTTTACTTGTATCAATATCATTTTTAATTGTGTTCAAGTATGTCATCGCTACTTCAAAATCATCCTTACCATCCATAGCAGGTATAATAAAGAGGTCAATAGTGTCATATAGATTTGCCGATACCATCGCCTTATGAAATGTTTCTAGTTTCACGGCACCAACATCAATAACTTTAGTATCTTCATCAAGAAGCATAGTTTCAAACTCTATAAAATTTGAATCTGATTCATTCTTGAAGTCTAGCTGGATAGATTTATAATCTTTACTTTTTATACCCTCATCACTTTTATTGATTTTATCAATTTCAACTAATGTACACTTTGGCAAATAACTTGCTACTATGCTGCTATTTGTAGTTTTTGCAGCCCCACCTTTTAAATTAATACTTAATACGTTCATTTCTATATCCTTATTTTTTTATTATTACGGCGTAACCGTTTTTTACTTTTTGGAGCTTCAGCTTAGAGGGGATTAAAATATAATGTCTTGTTTTATCCTCTCCAAGCTTTAGCCCTTTATCCTCAAAACGCTTTAAAAACTTATCATTCTTGCTTGGAACAATTGGTTTATAAATGTTTAACGCATATCCTGTGCTTATTCCTAGTATTGCTACTAAAAATAAGCTGCTTAATCTATATGGCTTAATCGATTTTTTGATTTGATATAAGCCTGCTGATATTTCATCAAGTTCATTTAAATCAACTTTGCTGTTTATTGATTTACTAATCTCCTTTTTAATGAGATTTGAAAGTTCTTTATCATCCATCTATCTTCTCCTTTAATTAAATTTTTGCAACTGAAGATTTAGTCGCACTCTCCAGCGTTTCCCCAACACTATCAGCCACACTATTCATTCTTTGATAAACCAACTCAACTATATAATTTGGAAATTTCCAGATAATAGCTACTGCTAAAACCATATACATAATCAAAAAAGAAAGCTTTGCAACTCCATAAAATATGTACTTTTGAAAAAATATTTGGATCAATGCTATGATCGAATCAAAGTTAAAATCAGTCAACTGCATAGCCCAACTCTGGTTTTCGATTGCATCCATAGATTTGAAGAACTTCTCTACAAAAATAGCCTCGAAAAAATTCGCAATTGATAAAACCCACATTCCTAAAAACACACACACGACTATCAAGATAGTTTTTAGTGCAACTACTATGATTTTTCCGGCTGCATTCGCGAAATGTTGTTCTTGGTTTTTACTAAACACATGAATTATCAAGAATAATGAACCTGTAAAAGCCAGTAGCTTTTCTATAAATAATAAAAGAAATATAAAAATACTACCAACCACCAAAGCAGTTATGATTAACGCTTTGAAGATTGACTTAATTATCATGGCCGCCAACATTAAATCCAATACATCAGTCTCTTTGTCGACCTTTAGGACAGATCTGATTTTTCCTAAATTTTTAATTGTTTTAACAGCCAATCGACCAGCTCCAAAACTAGCAGCCGAAGTTATATTTCCTATCTTCTTTAAGGTAGAATCAATTATCGCATTCTTGACTGGATGAATAATTTTAGCTACTTGATATCCACCTAGCATTGTTAAAATTGGGATATCTTCAGATATTCTTTTAATTGAATTAGTTGCTAAATTTGTGAGCGCATCTTCGCTGTCTGCTTCATCTATTTCAGTAGCTAAATCATCAACTTCATCTAGTATTCCTATGTTGTCTATAAACATACTAGTTGCTGGTAAAAAGGAGATTGAGAGATAACCAAATTCGGCCATACTTGAATACATTATTTCGCTTATCAACTTTAAGTATTCAACTTTCGCATTCTTAACAGTAGGGTCTTCCATCTTTTCAAACTGTGCCTCAATCTCCCTAAGCCTAGACTCGCTCTCTATCATTGTTTTTTTATTGTAGAAACAACCGCTTAAGCTTAATGGTGAGTAATCAGAAACCCTAAACTTATCAACCGCCGTCTTATCTACAATACCACTGTTTGAAATGTCGGCGGTGGAGTTGTATGGCGTTTTATTTCCACTAGGAGAAGTATTGATCATTGCATGGGCTTCTCTCTCACTTTTTGGATAAGCATTGGCTTTTAGAGAACTTATAGAGCTATCGCCCTGAAGCATGCCACTATGAATATTCACATTATCCGCAACACCTCTTAAACCAACACTATAAACCTCTGTATTTTCAGCATTTTTATCTAAATGTTTTGTTCTATAAGCCTTTAGCAGGTCAACCCCAGCCTTAACGTCATAATTTTCAAAACACATCTTGGTGTCAATCTCTTTTAGTTGCTCCATCTTTTTATTAAGAACAAGTCTTTCACTAGCGAGTGCATTGATTTGAGCTTCATCGAATAAACCAGCTCTGCTCGTCAGATTATTGATAAAAGATTGAGTTGCTAACATATTAACCTGGTCAGCCCAGTAATTAGTTTCTGTATACAACAGACTTATCATTGAATTAATTTTAGTTTGTTGGACTATTAATTGACTTTTAATTACTCCCTCTTCAGATTGGTACTCAACGTTTAATTTTTCAACATCATTAGCAAAAAGCAATGTTGCTAGTAACACCCCTGAAAACGCACGTTGCAAGTGGTTTTCGCGTTGATACTGTAAATTCATCATCTTCGCACTAGCACCTGGAACTACCCATGTCGTTAACACACTAAAACTTACGAACACCAAAGCAAGTGCTAATGATATATCTATGAATATCTCATTGCTTTTCAACCAAAAATCTAGCAACAAATAAAAACTACTATTTGCTACTGCCGAAGATGCATTTTTAATAGAAGCCTGGATCTCCGCTTGTTGATAGAAGCGATCACTGCTAAAACCGTCCCCGTCCCATATCTCAGAGAAGTGTTTAAATTTTTGAGTGAATTGCTCAATCACGGTGTCGTTTGGCTTTATTGTATATCCAGCTCTTGTTTTCAAATCTCTTGTCAGCAAAGTCTCTTCTAATAAAAAAACTTCTGGTGAAAAACTAACTATTGAATCCAACACATCTGCAACATCAAGATACTGCTGTTCACCGCTACTTTTATAATCTACTAAATATTTAAGCTGCTGCTGCTTTAGTTCTTCCGTAAACTCACTATTTTCTTCTATCAATTTCTGAATAGATTCACTATTATCTACATTAGAAGCGGTTGAGTATTTTTCGACACATGCATTATTGACAAACACCTGTTTGAAAACAACTGAAGTTTCTGTTTTTCGAGATAGATCATCAAGTCTAAAAACCGGTGGTAATATTGAACAACTAAGCTCACCAGATTGAAGATTGATGCTGTTTAAACGCGTTCTAAAACCCTCTGCCTCTGCTTCAGTAGTAAGTGGAGGACAAACCAAGTCGGCAGGTTCTTCACAACTTGTCATTGTGATATCTTGAAAATATTTTTTGTCTTTTGTTAGCTTACCTTTCCTATTATTTTCCCAAGTTTCCTTGTATCCAGCATTTACTGCTTCTACCTCCTGAACTTGAGTTTCCAAAACTCTTCTTAGACTGCTATCATAAGCAATTTCATCTGCTGCCTGAATCGCAGGGTCGTCATATGGATTCGCGGCAGCTATAGGCGAAACCAAAACAAAAGCCCAAAATAATAATAAAAATATTCTATTCATCATCTCGAACTCCTTGCAACCGAATTCACAACGACACAAGTCTCTTTGTTGTATCTGAAATGCCATCGGTATTCACCCTTATATTTCTGAACAAAAGTCAACGTGGTTAAATGCTTTTTACGGCTGAAGTCAATATTAACCTTAACTCCATCTCGAGCTCTAACAATTTCATTTCCGCGAGTCAATCTAACTATTTCATAAGCTATCGGTCTAGTCTCTACATACTTCTCAAAATCATTTTCAAGCAGCTCTACATCTTTTTTAGGAAGTGTGAACCCAAATTTTTTAGCTTGATTTTCAAGTCTATACTTCATAACTTTAGAATTTTTAATTCGAAGCACTTTTTTTTCTTGCTTTATTTCTGAACTTGCAATTTCTTGAGCTTTTTGATGAAGTCTATATTTATTATAAAACTCAACTCCACCCAAGATAAAGGTAATCACGGCAATAAAGCCTAAAAACCCAAAATACCATTTTCTATAAGTCTTTTTCTTAATCTCATCAGAAGCGGCTTTATCCTTATTAAATATTTTCACATATCTCAAAGTCAAAGAATCAATCTTCTTCCAACCTTTAGTGTCTTCTATTGCAATATTTATGAAAACTCTCTCCAACAAATAAAGCATTATCAGATATTGAAACGAATAATTAACAATCGCTCCGATTTTCAATTCTGAAAAATATGAATAGTTTTGAACATAGCTGATTATAAAAACTATCAGCAGTACCATTAAAAATAAATTTGCAAAAAAAGCGTTAAACTTGTTTTTAAATATGTAATATGTTGGATATAAAATACTCGCAACCATCATTCCCAACATAGACGGATAATAAAGGTTCACCGAAAAAATCAAATACATACCTATTACTATTGGTAGATACTTCATAATCAAATATTCAACAGGAGTAACTCTACTTAAATTAGACTCGTTTAAATCACTCTTCAAGTGAGTGAACTTTTCATCAATCTCTACCTCTTTTTTATAAAGGTTAGATTTGATATTTTTATCCATAACCCAGGTGTCCCAAAGGACCCCCGGATATAAATTTGTAATTACTGTTTTTTTCATAATCGTGACCTTTTTTATTTTTCAACCAGAACACACAAATAACGAATATTCGGATAATCTTCACTTTGAAAACTATGATTTTTTAAGACCTGGTAAGCTTCTTTTTTCTCTAAATCATTCAAACCATTCCATATCTCTTTTGTATATTGAAATTGTTTTTTAACCTCTTCAAGCTTCTGAGCTATTTTGTAATCTAGGATTATTGATTTATCACACCATCTCGGTATTGATAAAACTTTGATTTTATTAATGTCAATTTCTTCTTTTTTGCTAGTAGCTTGCTTAATTATTTTTTCAACCTTTACAGCTTCAAAAATATTAGCTTGAATTTCACCACTATGCGCATCCGTAATTGCCAAAAAAACAAACAAAATTATCATAAAAAATACACCAATATCAGCTCTTTTAGCTTTAACTTTTTCTATAAAAGTAAGTTTTCTAAAAGCTTCTTCATTTTTAAGTTCTTCGATTTTGGCAGCTCGTATCCAAAATTCTTCATCTTTCGTAGTGTATATGTGCTTAGACACCAAACCCTTCTCTTCTTGCTTCTTCATCTTGCTTCCTTTTGTTTTAATTTTTGTCTCAAAAACTCTTTTTTTTGAGTTTTATCCAAATTTCTAAATTGAGAATAATTTAATACTAATTTGTGAGTATTTCTCTTTATTTTCAACTCACTATCATCTCTCGACCGCCATTCTTTGGCAAACCTATCTCTAACCCTCGTAAGGAAGCTTGTAGGCTTTATTGACGACATCTGATACCCATTAAGTACATAGTCTTCATAAACTCACTTTCCTTGAGTCTATAGCCCTTCTGAATCAACCATTGCTTAAACTTGCTAATTTTGATTTTTTGATGATCTAATAAACCAAACTCATCTCTATAGTTTAAAATCGCCGCTGCTGTAGTTGTAACCTTCATTTCTTTCTGCATAACCATACCCCTTAGTCCATCTCTAAGATGGTCTTAATAGTGTCTATGTCACCCTCAGAAACATCATCACGCCTAGGTTTTAACTCTCCTGTTTCCTGTGAGTATTCAATCGCGTAATATTTACCATCAATTTCATCTTTTGAATAATCAAGAAAAGCAATTGTATTTGTCCCCCCGTAGATAACCACGCTAAAACCAACAGCTTTAAAGTCACTTATATATTTTGAAGAGTCTTCAAAGTCATTTTTCTTTTTTCTTGCCTCTCTTTCAAGTGTCTGGAGTTCTTTCAGTTTCGCGATTGTTTCCCAAAATGACAGACCATTCTTCTCAACAATTGTCTTTTCAACCTCTTTATTTAAAGCCTTTAATTCCTCAATACTCATTTCTTTTAAATTTTTCATAACTTTTCTCCATTTATTTATTTTTGATATAATTCCAATACGTTTTTACTAAAACACCTTTTCGGCCAGATGCTCCAACATCTGTTCGAACCTTTCAAACCAAGTAATCAACTTAGCTATAGTCATTATTAACCTCCTGATTGTTTTTTAATTGCTTTATTTTTGAAGTGTTCGTAGGCAAACGTCCATACTTTCAGTGCGTCCTCCTTTGTCAATATTTTTTTGTTTTTCGTATTTATTAAAAGTCCGCCTTCGCCTATTTTGAAAATGGTGGAGTTTTCCCATCCTATACTTTGTGTTGTAAACTCTAGCCCAGGAAACATGTCCACATAATGTTTTCTGAAGCTACTCACATTCTTATAAATCTCTCTCTCTTCTTTAGAAGAGAGAGATTTACTTTCTTTTTCTTTAGTTTCTTTTTCTTTCTTTTCTTTTGTTGAACGGTCGTTGAACGGTCGTTGACTTGAGTCTGCTTGACTCAACTGTTTAATCATCTCTTCTTGCTTTTCTTTTCTTTTTTGAGCTGAAGCTAGACCCGCAAGTCTTCTTTGTTCTTTTTTGATCAAGTATGGCTGCATATATTCGATCTGTTTTGGACTGAAAAACATTTTTTCGTTGTCGTTTTCAATTTTAAAAAGACCGTATGAACTTAAAATTGTGTTAAGTATTGGCAAGCTTATATCAATCTCATCAGCTAATAAATCTATGTCGTCGAAAGGATATTTATATCCTGGTTGTTCCCTTAATATTTCGAGAATCATAAAATATACTGCGTAGCCTTCGAGCTTAAAATCTTTACGTAAGCGTTTGATTTTACGATCATTTCTTGCCCTTGCGAAGTGAGGGAAATAAACATCATCTTTTGTTAAAGTACTCACAGAATTATCCTTATTCATTTTTTTTCAAAACAAATAAATAGCTATTAAGGGGGTATGTAGTACAATGCGGCTACAGCCCTTACTATCTATTTAGTAATGGTTTGGTATTAGTTAGGGTCTCTTTTCGTTCTTGGCGGTCTGATAAGAGATTCTAACGACTAACTTGCTTTTAATTGTTTTTTTTCATCCTCAGCTTTTTTAAAATCATCTATCCATGCTTGAATCTCAGCTAATGACCATAGTGAATTTCCTCCATGTTTATATGGTAAAGGAAAAGCTTTTTTCTTAACAAGGTCGTAGATTTTACTATCGCTCATTTGTACATAGTCCATAACGCCTTTAATACTTAGTAATTTTTCCTCTTTGTAATCCATCTTAATTCCTTTTTTCTCTAAATATGCGATATTTATCACAGATTGGGTGTTGATTGTTTTTAACTACTTCATCAATACTATTTTTGATGTCATCATCAATATTTAAATTTGTAAGCATAATAATTTGCATTAACTCATAATGTTTAAATATTATTTTAGCGTTTAAATTATCTATAATATGTGAATATGGATTTTCTTCTAAAGCACTCCTGAATTCTTTTATATGCCCCCAATATTCTTTTATTTCTAATTGGGCTTCTTTCTCTGTCATTTGTTTGATTTTATTTATATGTGCTTCACTTAACATTTCTTCTCCTTTTATATATTACTTAACAACTCGTCAAGCATAGCTTCGCCTTTAGACTTGTCTATATTGCAGTTGTTTTTTAATTTATTCTCTTCTTCTCTTAGCTTTCTAGCTGCAATAGCAGCTTTCTTTCGTTCCGTCTCTCTTTGAATATTTGGATCTAGTTTACCCATAGCTCTATGCAAATCTATCTTTTTTGCTGATTGATTTTCTATGAGCCAGTTATCAATAGTTTTAATTGTTAATTTAATATCAACGTTGTTGCTAAACTGAAATTTATCCTTAAATTTCACATACTCAACTATAAATCGATTTATGTGTTTTTTATTAATGATGTTTTTAAAATATTTATTAATATCATCATTAGTAGCTTTAACAATATGTGTTTCATTTGTTACGTTTTCAAAAAATTCGTTTCCAATATGGTTAAGCACTAAATCATCACCATCAACAAATTTAAAATCAGACATGCTGTCCTTTGAAATTTTCATATTAGTTTTATATGTATTAGAACTTGATTCAACTTCAACCCACTTTCGACCGTTTTTTATGATTTTACAGTTTCTAAATATTTTCATTTTATCTCCTATGCTATCCAATGCTATTCAATGCATATCTAGTAAGTATTGTATATTAACTAAACTTAAATAAATATTAAGTATGCATTGAATTCATATCATATTAAGCTATTATTGTATAAAATTAAAAAAAGGATATAAATATGGCATTTAAAAGAGTTACTTTTACTATAGAAGATAATATAAAAGAGTCTACTGATTCTTTTAGAGATGAAAATAACTTAAATATGAGTAGTATAATTAATAGTCTTTTACAGTTCAATGAAGAGGGTTTAAAATTATATATAGATCTTATGTGTAAGTATCAAAAGAAAGATGAGTTTGAAATTAGTAGTGAAGATTTATATTGTACTAATGATAAAGCAGCATTAAATAAAATTAATTTAGCAGCTCAATTCGATTCAATAGATTCCTTGACACAAGCTGCAAATGAAAATATGTCAGACAATTTATCTAATATGTATGAAGAACAGGAAGAAAAAAATACATATGAGTACTTAGAAGGTAGAATTGACAAACAGCAAGAGCAATTAAATCGTATTTTAAGAATTACAATTCTTAGAGATGATAGTGTTGAAAGACGAATGGAGTTTTTACAAAAAGCATATCAAGATAAGTTAGATATAGTTCTCAAGGCAATGGAAGACGTAAAAAGAATTACTAATGATTTATAGCGGTACTGAATACGGTACTGCTAGTATAATTTCTAATATAAACCCCTAAAATAAGTTAAAATCAATATATATTCGATTCCCTCCTCGTCCACCACTTGAAGAACTTAAATTTCAACGCCTTCCCAAAATTCATCATAATCTAAATTTGTCATAGCATTTTCATTTTCTACGTTTTTTTCTAAAAGTTTTTTTTGTTCGTTTTCAAAATATTGTTCGAGCGCTTCATTTAAAATAGTATTGGTGTCTTTATTTAGTAGCTGTGTGTATGTTTGGAGTTGTTCAATCATTTGATTGTCAAGTTCAAATCTAAAATTATTTTGCATATTTTTTCCTTTCGCAAATTATACAACAAACTTGTATTGGACCTGAGTACAATAGATTTTTACTGAATTAATTCAATATACTTACGAAATAATAGAATAAATTCAAGGAGTCTATCATGTCAGCGGTAATTGGAAAAATAACAAGTATAGATGGTGGTACATTTTATGTGAAATCAAAAGGTGGTTCTTTACGTGAAGTATATGAGGGCTATGAGATTTTAGAAGGTGAATCAATTGTGGGTGCTAGTGGTAACAGTAGCATAGATAGTGTAATCATTAGTTTAGCCGATGGTAGTGATGTGGTAGTTCTTGGAGATCAAGAGCAGATGTTTGATGCCATGTTAGCAGATGTTGAGTTTTCAGAACCTGAAGTGGTTAGTAAAAATGAAGCTATTCAAGATCTGGTTGAAGAATATGGTGAAGATCTTGAAGATGTAGAAAATATAGAAGATCTTGAAACTGCTGCTGGTGATTCTGGAGAAGCTGAATCAACAGAGGGTGGAGAAGCTGCTTTTTCTCGTTCAAATAATGCCTCAACCGATGTTAAAGCTGATCTACGTGAAACAGGCTTTGAAGAAGAAGAGAATGAAGAAGACGAAAATAATGATGATCCTTTAGTCCAAGAAGAACGTTCAGAAGGTGACACAGATACGGACACAGACACAGACACAGATACCGACACTGACACAGATACAGATACAGATTCTGACACAGACAGCGACACTGATACCGATTCGGACACGGACACAGATCTAGATAGTGACACTGACACAGATACGGATTCGGACACAGACGCAGATTCTGACACAGACACTGACACAGACACTGACACAGACAGCGACACAGATTCTGACACAGACACTGATTCAGACACAGATACTGACACCGACACAGATACCGACACGGACACTGACACAGATACCGACACGGACACCGATTCAGACACAGACACTGACACTGATACCGATTCGGACACTGACACAGACAGCGACACAGACACAGACACCGACACTGATACGGATTCGGACACAGATACAGACACAGACACAGATACCGACACCGACACTGATTCAGATACCGACAGTGACACCGACATAGATACTGATTCAGATACAGATACTGACACCGACACAGATACCGACACGGACACTGACACAGATACCGACACGGACACCGATTCAGACACAGACACTGATACGGATTCGGATACAGATTCAGACACTGATACAGATCTAGATAGTGACACTGACACAGATACAGATCTAGATACTGACACTGATTCAGACACTGATTCAGACACTGATTCAGACACTGACACAGATACTGACACAGATACTGACACAGATACTGACACAGATACCGACAGTGACACCGACATAGATACTGATTCAGACGCAGATTCTGACACCGACACAGACACAGATACTGACACAGACAGCGACACGGACACAGATTCTGACACAGACACCGACACTGATTCAGACACAGACACTGATACAGATCTAGATACTGACACTGATTCAGACACAGATACAGACACAGATACTGATACAGACACGGACACAGACACAGACACAGATACCGACACAGACACGGACACAGACACGGAC
>Ga0193963_1000041_pt1 | contig 56130 bp, 67 predicted proteins | sample FB_6_MG_FD_140359 | JGI IMG/M metagenome (GOLD analysis project Ga0193963, IMG submission 140359) | Microbial mat bacterial communities from the Broadkill River, Lewes, Delaware, United States - FB_6_MG | ecosystem: Environmental > Aquatic > Freshwater > River > Microbial mats | place: USA...
AGAAGACATAGTTATTTGGATTATATTTCTCCAAATGAGTTTGAAAAAAGATATAATGAACAGTCTTTAAAAAATTAGGTTTTTACTGGATTGCTAACTGTCTAGTTTATAGGGGACATTCCAGCATCCAAAAAACAAAAGCATAGTCGGAAATTAAAATTTAAAAAATCTCTCGAGATTTTAGAAAATTTTTGTAATGTATTAGGTCGGAATATATTATGAAAGTTTTCAAAAATAAAACTTAAAAATAGGAGAAAAAAACATGTCATTTACAATACAAAAACATACAAAATTTGCTAGACAATTAGGTCTAGATTTAGATCAATTTGACGAGCTTACAAATAGGATGGTTGGATTTTTAAAAGCTAATGGAACTAATACTGGCTCCTTAAAAGAATCATTTTTCATATATTCCGAAATACTTGAAAAATCGAAAGAAGTTCAGAAACGAAAATATATAACTGAAAACTACGAACTCCGCGAGCGTGGTGCTGAAATTCAAAATTTATATTGCATTGAGGGTAAAGGGTACCTTACTATCAAAAACGAATTGAAATTGAAAGTTTCTAAAACTTCAATTGCAAATTTTTGCAGAGATAATAATTTTATGAAGGCTGCTTAATGGCCAATTTAAAAGGTGGAACCTTTGATAAGCAAATCAGAGATGCAAACTTCAGATTAGAGGCTCGAGGAACTGCAAGACATCACAATGGAGACCATAAAACTCATAGTAATGAAACCTCTAAAAAACGTGATATGTACTTAAAAGATTTCAAAAACTACCTGCTTAAAAATGGAATCAGTGAAGGGAAGCTAAATACCCATCTCGGCACATCTGAAACAATGAAAGATTTTCTAGTGCAACGTATTAACGAAAATGATCTATCTAGAAAAACTGCAGTTGATTACGTTTCAGGTTTTTCAGGAATGATGAAAGGCTTGGAAGAAAGTAATGTCACTATCAACCCAGCTGGAAGAGAAGCATTAGAAGAAGCAAGAGTTATAATTAAAGAGATACCAAAAGAAGATTTTAGATCCGGACGTGCATTCGAGAATCCACAGTCGGTTATTGATAAGATCTATGATATCAGATTCGAGGCCGGTGTACTAGCCCAAATACAATATGAGACTGGTTTTCGAATTAGTGAAGCGTATGAGCTAGTTCAGAATCCTGACAGGTATATAAATGGTAATAAAGTAGAAGGAATTGTTGGAAAAGGCAACCATCAATACTACACAAAAGAGATATCAAAAGACCTAGCTATAAAAATAGGCGCTACAGATAAAAATAACATACCTACAGATAAAAGTTATAGTTCATTTATAAAAGAAGCTGCAGGTAATGAAAAAGCTATTCCACACGATTTTAGGCTCTCCTATGTAAAAGAACAGTATGAGAAGAAAATAGATGCTGGTATGGCTAAGAAAGAAGCTCTAAGAGAGGTTTCAAGAGAAGTGAATCACTATAGAGCGGAAATTACCAGGTATTATCTAGCTAGGGCGTAATTACTATACTGAGCGCTTTTGTAAACATAGCTGCCGATAAGAAGTAGTCTTGATACACTAAGGCATCTAGACTATATATAATATTACAGTGTCACTCCATCTTTTTCAAACATGGTTTCATCTTTCATTTCATCTTCACGCCAGTCTAAAAACATTTCTTTAATATCTGTTATGAATTCTGGATCATCATTTTTCTCCTTAAACCATTCCATGGTTCTTTGAGAATTGTCCACTAATACCCTTTCAGAGAATCCCTCTATGCTCTCTTTATCGGTCGCTGGGAATAGCCCAAAAGCGCCTGCTAAGCTAATATTGAAAGTCAAAAAATCTGTATCAACTCTTACGAAATACTTCTTGCCTTTTCCTGTATCAACTCGTAAAAAATCATCGCCTCCCTCGCCTGTTCTATAGAAATAATGAGTGCCTGCATCCACAGGATAGATATATTTTTGATTGTATCTCACTATTGTAACGGGCTTGAATGTTTCAGTTTCTGGAAAATACTCAAGTATGTGATGAAAATGACCTATTTTTTCTACCCCAAAGATCACATATGCCTTGTTCTTATCATTTACAATGTCTGCTTCTTTGCTTTTTGAAGGTGGATTATATGAAGCTGCGCAGCCACTTAGTGCTACAAGCAGGGTTGCTGCTGAGATTAATTTTAATAACATCTTTATCCTTTTAATATTTTTTAGTATATTATCATATTAATGATTATTTTGCACTAATACATATAGTTGATTTTTTCTTAATATTCACTATAATATTAAAATAATATTAAACTACTTCGCAATATACTTAAAGGACTAGGATGTCTATAAATAGGATACATATCGATATTTTTAAAGCTCTTTTAGAGGCTGAAACTTATATAACAATGGAAGATATTCTTAATAAGAGTAGTATTAAGATTACACCAAGATCTTTTCAAAATGAAATGAAAAAACTTATTGAGGTAAAAAATGTGATTCGCATTTCAACTCTAATTCTTCCATCTTCTTGTCGCTAATAGCTTCCCCAGTGCCACTTACTCTATTTCGCAATTTGCTGATTGCACTGCTTGCGACTTCTAATTTAGAAGCTAAGCTAGACTGGCTCATAGCATTTATTTTCATATATTCTTCAATTTGTTTCAACAGTGTTTCAGCCCTATTTTCAGCAGTTTCAGATATTTCGAAATTATTGGAACTATCTATTTCAAGTTTCCGAAAATCTCGAAATGCCAACATTCTTAAAGCTTGTATTTGAGTTAAAAGAACTATTATTAAAGCTATACTTTGTAATAATATAATTACTATATTTTCGATATTACTCTTTAGCTTAGCAGCACTCAACAATAGCTCTTTTTGTGTTTCTATTGCACCTCTAAAGTGTTCTGTATTTTTAATTAGAGTACCGGCCCAGTTGGTACCTATATATTTTTCTTGAAGAGCTTCACTTTGCTTTATATTAAGATCATTCAACTGACTCAACTGTACATTTATACTATTTTGTCTTATTTCACTTAATAGTGGCTTACTTAATTCCAACAGTGGTACAAATATTATAATTGCACTTGCAACAGTTGCTAGTATCATCTTTCTATTCAACCACAACCATAAGGCTACAAACTCTATTGTTAAGCTCCAGAGATAACCCATAACACTTTGAGTCTGTTCTACCCAAAATGGAATCGAATGAGCTTGTAGTAATACGGTACATATTACAACTATCATTATCGCTAGATATTTTTGCATTTTAAATACCTAGCCTTGTAAATCATCATTTAAATAAAATTCTATATGTGCGTTTAAAAATTGCATATAATAATTGGCATTATATGTACCAACACTGAGTGAATCAAGTACATTAAGAATACCTTTGTTTTTAATTATTACATTTTTTGAGCTTTCCGAAATATTCAAATCTTCTAATTTAATGTGCTGGATTTCAACAGCTGTCTTTTCAGCTAATGAAATAAGAAGATCTAGTTCTTCATTAGTTTTATCTTCTATTTCTTTTCTTATCTTATCTGATATAGTCTTATCTGTATCACGACCGTTTAACGAACGTCCACTTGAGTACTGTAGACTCAACTCTTCAAGTTGCTTTTGTTGCTTTAGTTTTCTTTTTTCTGCTGAAATTCGCCCTGCTATCTGAGCTTGTTTTTTTCTTTCTTGATAAGGTTGCATCAGAATATTTAATGCCGGCGATATAAGTAGTTCTTCATTCTCTATCTGAAAAAAACCATACTTACTTATGACAGTTTGCAGAATAGGCAGACTAATATCGAACTCATCAGCGAGCAGATCCAGATCTTCTATCGGATAACTAAAATCAGGCTCGCATCTAAGACGTTCCATTGTCAGAACAATTGCACCGTAGCCAACACCTCCGGGTAGATCTTTCATCGCTCTTTTCATGCGACGATCATTTCTTAGATTAGAGGGATGCGGAAAAAAATCTTTATTTTTTAATTCAGACATTTTTTTCCTTTACTAATTAATCGCTGAAACTTTATGTTTGTTGGCCCATTCTATTAATTCGGAAGCTTGATAATAGACTTTTCCGAAAAGCTTGAAAAAACTCAATTCCCGTTTTTGTCGCTTTTGAGCTTGAGTTTCCATTGCTATAGGTGGTAATATCTCTACTCCATCGACAATAAGACCTTTTTCTTCTAGTTCACGCGGTGTTATTTTTCTATCAATTTTTTCCATAAACACTCCCTATTAAAATAAACAAAGTATAATTATTTAACTTTATCTAAGGTTATTATTATAATTGTATTGTTATTTAACTTTACCTAATCTTAATTAGTATTAATATTTTATTTTTTAGGATATAATCATCTAGATAGTTAATTAACTTTACTTTACTTTAGGATTCATTATGGATTTCAAAACACTTATGAGTACACTTTTTGGTTTTTCTGCGCCCACATATTACAGCTGGAAAAAAGAAAATAGACCAATTATCTCTTTAATCGATAAATATTTTACCAAAGAAGATCTTGAACAATTTCTCGAAAAAGGTGTAGTACAAAAATATGAAGATATCGATAAAATAAACAATATGATGGATGAACAAAGGACTAATTATTTATCTTTTAACGTTAATAAAAGTATTAGCATTGGGACATGGGATAATAATTCTCTTTACTTGTATTTTTCATTCTTAAAATTTTTAAAAGAGAAGCATATATATTTTAATGATTTTCAAACTTCTTTTATCTCATACTCTCTTTCACTTTCCGATAAAGATAAGCACAATAATAATAGTTACTATAATATTGCTGCATTAAACAAAAGAATTTTTCCTTTTTTAAAATGGCTTGATTCTGAATATGGGATGTATCATTACGTTACTAATATTTTACAAGATAATTTACAAGATCTGACTAAAGTTAAAGATGAACAATTACTTGAAGAAGCAAAACTTCATATAGATATTTTTAAAAATCCGTTTGAAGAGTCATTTAACTAAGTAAAGTGGGGTAAAAAGTGGGGTAAGCTATATTTTGCTTATCTTATTTAAAATTGTAAAAATTCTTTTAAATTTCGTTATTTAGGGAGTTTAAAAGTGGTGGGTTCGCCGTGACTCGAACACGGGACCACTCCGTTATGAGCGGAGGGCTCTAACCAACTGAGCTACGAACCCACTTTTGTTGTAGGGCGAAATTATAGCCAGAAGGAGCTTATATTTTTTTTAATTTTGTTATTTTTTCTTTACATCTTTAGCAGAGTAGTTTCTATTGGCAATAGATTCTAAAAAAACGGTTGCATATGAGCCTTTTGGCAATGAAAAAGAGATCCTTAACATTGTTTCTTTTCTAATGTATTGACAATCTATATCAGCAGGATAAATAAGTGCTTCTCTTCGATAACCTTTTTCTTGTAAAAACTCGTCGTCGTATTTTACTTCTGTTTCCCTTGCTTCATCACGTGCACGAAATACATCACGTCCACATAAGAGTCCTGTTGGGGTCATTTTTTTAGCTAAGAACTCTTTACTTGGCATTATTTTTGGTGTTGAGAGTTTACCTTTTTGATCCTGATACACATCCCCATTCATCAACATAAACTTATTTTCATTTTCATCTTGAGAGATCTCTACGCGTTCACGAAGCCATTGGTTAAAAAACTCACTCTGATAGATCGAGATTAAAAAGTTCTTTACTTTGTTGTCTTCTATAAAGATCTCGCCACTTAACATATCTTTTGCTTGTTTAAAACTGTCACTATCACGTCCAAACCTCTGAAATCCAAAGTAGTTTGGAAGTCCATTTTTTGCTATTTTTCGAGCACATTTTTCAATACGACCAGCATCAATATTATCAACTTCATGAAGGTTAATACTAAATCTATTTCCTGCTAGATCTCCCATTCGGATCCCTGTTGAGTGACGGGTGAGTTTTAGTACTTGTATTTGCTTATGGCGAAATTGTTTGATCATTCTCTCGTACGACACATCCACTGAGATGTATTGTGTGGTTGTTGCATGTTTATCTTTTAAACCAGCATATCCAATTTTTTGAGCAGGAATACCAAGATACTCTGAAAAAACAGCGATCATGTCCCAAGTTGTCATTTCTACTTTTTTAAGATGAATAATCAACGTATTTCCCTTGCCTTTAAACTCTATGCTTGGTATTTCATCTACTATAAAGTCGTTTTTTGTTTGGTAAAACTTAAAGTCAATATCACTAACGCTGTCTAAATATTCTCTATTTCTCAATTTTTCTTCTTTCTTTGTCGTCTAAGTTTTTTCTTTTATAAAGATAAAAACTTTAGATCTTTTGATGCAATCGCAATATCTTTGCTGATCGCTTGTTTAAGCTCATCGAGTGAGTCAAACTTTTGATTGTCCCTTATAAAAGAAACAAAACTAATACTTGCTTTACTCACATACCCAACTTCACCATCGAGAATATGACTCTCAATAGCAAAACTGCCATCGGTTGTAACACGGTGTCCTACAAAACTAACAGAAGGATGGTAGTGTTCTTCGTCATCTATCTTTGTTAATGTTGCATAAACACCCTCTTTAGGTACTAAAAACCCCTCTTCTGAGGAAAGGTTAATGGTTGCAACAAGCTCTTTTTTACCAATCCCCTGTCCCACTTCTTTAGAACCTCTGATTGTGTAGTTGTGTCCTAAAAATGAGTTTGCCCCTTTTATATCACCGATCCCTAGTTTTGCACGGATCTTATGAGAGTGTATGGAGTCTCCGTTTAAACAGACTTCATCTACCACTTTTACTTCACCATCAAAAAGTGTTTTTAAATCATCAAAGTTATACTTTCTGTTTTTTCCAAAATGAAAGTCATAACCCACAACAATCTTTTCAAGTTTAGGGAATTTACCCTTTAGTAGATCAACAAACTCTGATCCACTTAGACTTCGTATCTCTTCTAGATCTAGATACATAATAGCATATTTTGTAAAATTTTCACGTTCTGTTTTTGGTGTCAGGTTTGCATAACCTGTTTCTATTACAACAATGCTTCCATTTTCACCCAGTTCAGAAAATAGGTGTTGATGCCCCGTGTGCATTCCATCAAAACCACCTATAGCAATAGCGGTACTATTTTTCATATCTTTCAACTACCCATTCCTCTACCTAACACAGTGTGCTATATTTTTTTATTTGTGGACTTACTCTTAAAAGATTTTATCGTATTAAGATATTATCACAATACTATAAGTAAGTCAATTTAGAGTATTGTCATCTCTTTTTCAAAGTAATAACAATACTCTAAATTACCCTCTTTTCCCGTTATCTTGGATGGGGATTTTTCTCTTAAAATCCACCCTTTTTCTTCACACTTAATCTCAAAAATTTTCATAGCAGACACAATGGCTTTGTTGTCCAAAACGACACCGTGTTTATCCCGTTTGACTTCACGCCCCACTTCAAACTGTGGTTTAAACAAAAGAATTATTTTACTCGATGCCAGTCTATCTACCTCATCTAAAATATGAAGTAAAGATATAAAGGACACATCACTTACAACAAGGTCATAAGCTTTATCACTTTTAAATACTCTTATATCACAACTCTCATGCGATTGTACTCTTGTATCTTCTCGTATGGATCTGTGAAGTTGCCCTTTTCCAACATCCACCGCATCCACACTGAAAACATCATTTTGTAAAAGCACTTGGGTAAATCCACCCGTGGATGAGCCAATATCTAAACAAACTAAACCCTTTAGATCCAGTTTAAGTTCTTCCAAAAAATACTTTAGCTTATACGCCGCGCGGCTAACATAACTCTCATGTTCTTGCACTTCAACCAGTTCATTTTCATCTAAAATATAGGCACTTTTTTTGACTATTTTTTTATCCACACTTACCAAAGACTTTTTGATCAATGCTTGTGCTTTGGTGCGACTGTCAGTAAAGGAATTTTCTACAAGGTATTGGTCCAAACGCATTAAAACTGAAACTCCACTGCTACATAAGGATAATAGATCCGCATCTTATAATCAGATGAGCCATCGTGTTTGCCATTCACCTCTTCGTCGTACCCAAAATCATACATTTCATACGCCAACTTTAAACTCACCATCTCATTAAAACGTAAGGAAGTGCCTATGCCATAAACAAAAGTAAAACCCTCTTCTTTGTCTAGCTTCACCTTACCTGCACCAAACTTAAGATAAAAATCCCATCTATCATCATAAAAAGCATAATGTGCCAATGTAGATATACTGTACATGGTGTAGTTTAACGAACGACTTACATTATTTTCAACTACCTTGTACTTTTGTCCATCAATTCTTGCGTAACCTAACTCAACACAAAGGTGTTTGTTAATATATGCTCCACCGTACATCGTTCTTAACTTGGTATTTTTTTCTTCAATACTATCATAGAGTCCACCATCTTTGTATTGCGACACTCCATAACCTATGCCTAAATAGGGTCCACCATCTCGATCCGCATGTACTAAATTTACAAAAAAAATAAAAGCCAATACAAACTTCATAATAACTCTTTCATCTCATCTTCGCTTAAACATCTTACACCTAAACTCATCGCTTTGTCATACTTGCTACCTGCATCCTCACCATAGATCAAAAAGTCGGTTTTTTTACTTACACTTGAACTCACTTTAGCACCAAGACTTTCTAAAATCTCTTTAACAGCAGGTCGTGGTTGGGTCATAGTCCCTGTTAATACCGCTGTTTTTCCTTTAAAAGGATTCTCTTTGGCTTCTTCTTTTTTAACAGGTTCTTTTGGATCTAAAATGACTTGTAGATCCATGATAGTTTGTTTGTTAACGCGAACAAACTCAAGAACCGATTCTGCCATCTCTTCACCAATGCCATCACAAGCAATGATCTGCTCTTTTGTTGCATCTATAAATGAAAATCCAAAAGATTGTGAAAGCGTTTTTGAAGCCACTTCTCCAATATGCTCAATCCCAAGCGCGTTAATAAAACGCCAATAATCACACCCTTTTGCACCTTCAAGTGAATCCAGTAAATTTTGAGATTTTTTCTCTTTAAAACTATCTAGTTGCATTAACTGTTCAAACTTTAATGCAAATAGATCTATCACACTGTGTACCAATCCCGCGTTAAAGAGGGCTTCTACTATTTTGTTTCCTAAGCCATCTATGTTTAAACATGGCTTTGATGCAAAATATATAATAGAGTTAACCACTCTGGCTTCACATGAAAGATTTTGACACTTAACAAGTACCTCTTCTTGCAAAAGTTCGCTATTACATACCGGACATTTTGTTGGTCGATCGTATTTAAGTTCACTTCCACTTCGTTCATGTTCAAGTACTTTTATGATCTTAGGGATAACATCTCCACTTCTAAGAATAATAACCTTATCGCCAATACGGATGTCTTTTCTGTCTATCTCATCAAAGTTATGAAGTGTAGCACGCTCAACCACCACCCCTTCAATGTCAGTAGGTTCAACTACCGCCACAGGTGTTACAGCTCCGCTTCTTCCAACTTGTAATTTAATTTCTTTAATGGTAGTTATTTTCTCAACTGCTGGAAACTTATATGCCACTGCCCATCGAGGATTTTTTACAGTATAACCCATATCAATTTGAGAACTTACTTCATTGACTTTAATCACCATTCCATCAAGCATCATTGCGTATGAATCACGTTCTTGTTTCATCACTTCATAGATCGCTTCTATCTCTTCAAAACCTTCACACTTAGTAGATCTAGGCGGTTTTTTAAACCCTAAAGAATAGATAAATTCCATTCTTTGGTTCAAAAGTTTTTGCTCCAATGTATTTTCCCCTATTCCATAAGGTAAAAAAACTAAGTTTCTTGATGCGGTGATCGATGAGTCTAGTTGACGTAAACTTCCTGCGGCTGCATTTCTTGGGTTTGCAAAAAGGGCTTCATCGTTTTGAAGACGCTGTTTGTTGATCGCTTCAAAGTCATCTTTAAAAATAACTATTTCTCCACGTATCTCAATACGTGATTTATACTCTATACTTAATGGGATAGAACGGATCGTTTTTACATTCACCGTGATCTCTTCACCTTCAACACCATCACCACGAGTGATCCCCTGAATAAGTTCACCATTATCATAGATTAGGTTAAGTGAAGCACCATCGTATTTTGGCTCACAATAAAAAGAAATATTGGAATCTAATTTATACGTTTTTTTAAGCCACCCTTGTAAATCTTGTGCATTAAATATGTCTTCTAAAGACCACATACGAGAAAGGTGTTTTGCTTTAAAAAACTTTTCTGATACCACATCCCCTACTCTAAGGGTAGGAGAATCACTGCGTTTTTGTTCAGGATTTTTTGTTTCAAAATCTAAAACTTCATGATACAAAGTATCATAGATCTCATCCGTTGTAATAGGATCGTCTAAGACATAATAATGGTGTGCATACAGGTTTAATTTTTCTACGGCTTGCTTATATTCTTGATTATTCATAAGCGAATTTTATCTTAAATATACTAAAAAATTAGTTAGTAGTATCATTTAACAAATTTTCTGCTTTTCCAAAAAAGTAACCTTGAAATTCGTCCACACCGTACTCTTTTAAAAGATCAAATATTGCTTCATTTTCAACATATTCGGCCGTTGTTTTTATCCCTAGATCTTGGGCAAAACGGACAATGCTTTTTACCAAAATTTTTGATTCATCATTTTCTAAAATATTTTGAACCAAAGATCCATCAATTTTTAAATAATCAGGTTTAAGTTTTAAAACATGGGAATAATTTGCATACCCACTTCCAAAGTCATCAATAGCGATGCCAACACCTAGTTTTCTAAGTTTTTTAACCACTTTTAAAAGTCTGTTAAAATCTTCCACATTTTCTTGTTCTGTTAATTCTATAATGATCCGTTTTGGGTTTTCAAACTTCTCTACTATTTCTAAAAAGGCATCGATCACCTTTGGTTGAAAAAAATCATTTGGTAAAAAGTTAATCGATATTTTCTCATCTCTATTGGCAAAAAATGTCAATGACTGACTCAAAACCTCTTTTGCAAGGTAAACATACAAGCCACCATTTTGTGCAATAGAAAGAAAATCATTAGGATATAAAATCTTCTCTTTACCATCTTCAAAGTCAACTATTCGAACCAAAGCTTCGTATTTAACAATATTTTTTTCTCGATCTCTAATCTCTTGAAAAAATGGAATTACCTTATTGTTGTCCAACGCATGTTTAAGTGTTTTTTTCATCTTTATGGTTTTTATAGAACTGTTTTTTGTGTCAACATTTTCTGTGTAAGCAACAAAAGGTAAAGACTTTTCTCTTGCTGTTTTCAATGCCATCTGTGACTTTTCAACTAAATTTGTATCACCGTTTGATACGCCCAAATACATCTCAACTTGTAAAACGTCTGAGAACTCTTTAATCTCTATTTGTAATGCGTTTATTTTAGCATGCAGTTCTTCTAAAATATCAAGATAATCATCCTCACAAAAAGATTCATCGTGTTTTAAAAGTGCAAATTCATCCGAAGATATTCGGTACGCTTTAAATGCGTTTTCTTCGGCAAAGTCATTAAACTCGTTGGCAATGGTTTTTAAAACATCGTTTCCACTGCTTATTCCATAAAATTCATTGATTAGACTAAACTCTTTTATATTACCCAGTATTAAAATATTTATTTCATTGTTTACAATGTCATCGTTTAAACGTTCTCTGTTTCCCAAACCCGTTAAGTCATCATCAAAAGTTTGTTCTTTAAAATCATCTATTAATGCGTTAACGCTGTTCTTAACAAAATACATTATTGAAGCAAAAAATAAAGCCACTAACAACATTAAAATAGCTACTAATTCAAAATAAACCTCTTCAAGTTCGTTCACTATACTAAGTAATTCTACGTTCTTTTCAACAATAATTTTTTCAAATTGGTAATTTAAAAAAAAGTGACTAAAAATAAAAAAAGCGATTACAAAAATCACCAAATAAATAATTGTATTTCGCTTTGTTTTTTTATATTGATTTATCATGATTATTCTTTATATAAACTATTGAACACATGATAACACAAATATTATATATTTTCATTGAGTATTATATTTTTGTATATAACCAATCTTTTTTTTGATAAATATACCAATAAACACTACCTTTAATTAATGTTTCAATATTCATAATAATAAAAATTGCTATCACACCATAACCCATTTGATAAGCTAGATACGATGGAATAATCCTAAAAAACCACAAAGATAAAACATTTATTTTTAACGTTATTTTAGTCGCCCCTGCCCCACGTAAAGCCGATGAGTAAACAAACATAATTGCCAATGGTATTTGTGCTAAACCTACTAGAATAAGATACTGTGATGCAATCAAAACCGTTTGTGGATCGTTTGTAAAAAAACTGATAATGTACTCACTAAACACAATCATAACAAAACCTATGCTTCCCATAAACGCATAAGCTATTCTTCCGCTAATAATTCCCATATTGTAAGCTTTTTCAATCTTATTTGCACCTAGGTTTTGCCCCACCAATGCCATGGCTGCAATAGCAAAACCAAACCCTGGCATAAAAGCAATTCCTTCTATTCTCAATCCCACTTGATATCCTGCTAATTCATGGGTACCATACCAAGCAATAATAGCCACAAAAAATACAAAACTTAAACTTGATATTCCTCTTTCCAAAGCGGCACTTGAACCTACTTTGTAAGCTTTTTTTAGATCGGATAATCGGATAAGCGGGATCATATGAATAATTGAATTTTCTTTTCTCAAAAGAAACGAATATATCACTACATTAAAAGCATAGGCAATAACAGTTGCAATCGCTGCACCTTCAATTCCCATGGCTTCAAAACCAAAGTGACCAAATATAAGAACATAATTTAAAAAAGCATTTAATAAAGCCGACATAAGTTTGATGTATAGGGAACTTTTGGTATCTCCTGCTGCACTCATTGCATTAAAAAGTAAGGTATCTAAAAAGATAAACACAAAGCCCAAAGAGATGATCCTAAAGTAAGTTCCACCTAGATCTACCACCTCAGGTTCCACTCCCAAGAGTGCATAAAAATATTCACTTCCATAGTAACCTATAAAACTGACTAGAACAGCAAGGACAATGGCAGCTATGCTCAAAGAATAGAGTAAAGCCGAAGCTCTTTTTTTACGTCCACTTCCTATAAAACGTGATATTAAAGCATTTCCCCCTACAACATAAAGGGTCATAACCACATTGATTACCATCATTAACTGCATACTTACACCAACAGCGGCAAGCGCATAAAAACTGATCATACCCACCATTAACATATCAATCAGCGATTGTAAAATATCTACTAAACTTTTAAGTGCAGCGGGGATGGCTAGAGAAAAAACTCTACGTGTGTCTTGAGAATAACGAGGAAATATAATAATTTTTACACCCTTTTCAAAAGAGTCTGTATATCTTCATTTTCATTTTGAATACATAACTTTAACTGACATTGATACTTTTTCATGGGTTCATCCTCAAATATCTCTTCAAGTTTGTCCAATACTTTTTGAGCATTTTGTCCATCCTCTGCCAAATAACTCAACAAGAAAGTAGTTTCATTCCAACGGATTAACATATCATCGTGTCGTATATTGTTTAAAAAATCTTTTACAAATTCTTGCAATAGCACCGTAGTTTCATGGGTAAAATGGATCGATATCATTGCTACTATTTTTTCATTAAAGATGGCAGCATCTTGGTAGCTTTTTACCACTTGAAGAAAATATTTTTTACTAAACGCTCCACTTTTTTGATCAATATTGGTATTGTTTTGAGTCATTATTCTTTTTATAAGGTCTTGTGTAATATTTTTAAAAACGACCACGCTGTAATCTTGTGTACTTCTATCTATTTTGACACTAAACGCCTGTGGTTCGTAGGTATGGCTTAACATGCTTACTATTCTTTGTTCATCTTGTAGATCCAACATAGCATCTATCCAATGCACGTTCCCTGTAATTTTATCTTTATGAAAATAATTTGGATGAGGGACAAAGTTGTTCACAAATTTACCGTAGTTTTCATGGTAGTCTTTGAGTGATTTAACCTTAAAGAATGTGTTAAATGATTGGTTAGAAAAAACCATTTGTGTTCCTTCAAACACCACTATAAGATCTTCTTGTGTATCTGATACACTTGCAAGTAAAGAGATAGTTAATTTATCCATTGAAAAACTCCGATACTTTTTGCATCTCTGCAATCAAGTCATTTTTGCTTGAAAATGTTAAAGTTGTTTTGATCTTTTCTTCTTGATTGGCTGGAGTAAAATCAAAAACTAAAACATAATGTAGAACTTTTACTTTGTCTTCATTTAGCTCAGTCCACTCTAAACTCATCTCTGCAACATCGCCGTTTGACTCCACAACGGATGCAGGATAAAGTCTTGTTAACTTCGATAGGTCAATATCTCCCATGTTACTATTGTAGATCATTTTTAACATCTTCCTTATTTAAACTTTTACTCATCTGCCCTTTTCGCATTTTTACAAATGCCAAAAAACCAAAAGTTACACCCACTATGATCGACACAACTCCCCAAAAATCATCGCGTTGCCATGCCATAACGACCCAACAAATATCTGCAAAAAGATACACAATTACCGCTTCATAGATTTTACCTCTAAAGGTCAAAAAAGCACCGACATTTAAAAGTAACCCACCAATAACCGCAAAACTAATCAACTGGTTTCCTTTATTTTTTGAGTTTTTAAAACCCATTTGAAATACAATCCACCCACTATAAATCCACTTCCTATGATAAATGCTACGCTTTGTAAAGTAAAACCATTTTGAGCAAGAACACCCGTCATGTAAGATGTCAAAGCAGCAGAACTTAAAAACAGCATATCATTGTAAGCTACTATCCTACCATAATATTTTGAATCAATGTTCTTTTGTAAGAGTGTGTAGGTATAAGACCAAAGTGTGGTTGTAAAAAAACCAACAAATAAACTTGCTACAAGCGAAAGGTAAAAATTTTCCATTACATAAGCCCACAACCAAACCGCAAAAGCTTGAGCAATAAAGATATAAAAAAGTCCTTTGTTGTTGGTGTACTTACTTAAAACGATGGGACCTAGGACAAGTCCAAGTGCCCGTGTGGCGTGTAACATTCCTAAAGCCAAAGAGGTTGCGATAATTCCTGCATAGTATTGATCAACCATCAAAGCCACAAGCGCATCAAAAGCAGTTAATCCCACAAAGGCATGTACCAACATAAGATGAACAGCGTGTGGGTATTTTTTTAAATACTCAAAGGTATCACGCATCATCTTAGTTAATTTTTCTTTCTCTTTACTCACATCTATGTTTATAGGTAGTTTATAGAGTAAAACAAATCCCAAAATAAACATAAACCCATCGAGTATAAAAGCTACCTTAACACCAAAACTGTACACCACAAAACCACTTATAGCCATTCCAAGGGTGTAAGAAAGTGACCAAATAATAGAATGTAGTTCATTAGCACGCTGAAGTTTGTCTCCGTGTAAAATTTTAGGAAGTAATGACATCTCAGTGGTAAAATAAAAACTAGCAGCCGCCATTTTTAAAAATATAAGCAAATATAAAAAATTAAGATCACTCACGTCATTGATAAATATCAGTAAAAAAGTTGACACAATTTCAACACTGATAAGAATAAGTAGCAATTTTTTGGGTTTCATACTATCAATAATAGATCCCGAAAGCGGTGCTTGAATCACCCCAGCTAAAAAATGCAACATTGCAACAAAGGCGATAACACTTGGTTGGACGTTTAGATCCAGTAATAAAGTGTAGATTGCAACATTACTAAACCATGCACCAAAATACGCGATCAACTGTATGGTTGACAACCTTCTTAAAACCAACTCACTTTTTAATAATTCTATATATTGTTTCATAAATGCAAGGGTATCATATTAATTGTGAATTTTTCTTTTTCAACTAAATTTGACATATAATTTTAAATAATTAAAGTTAATTTTTTTATGGTCGATTTAATCATTGATAACAATATTCTTAATATATTGGATAACTAAGAAGGAGCACGTCATGGATGGCATAGCAAATGTTGCAAGACAACAACAATCACAAGCGGCAGAGGCGCGGGATGCTAATACTCAGAATGTACAGCAATCTCGTGTTGAAAAAAAAGATTTAGTAGAGGCTACACAAGAAAAATCTACTAAAATAGATTCTAAAAAACAAGTTGAAAACTTAGTAAAACAACTCAATGATGCTTTGGCACCAATGAGAACAGACTTAAGTTTTGGTGTAGATCTGGATGATGTATTCTACGTTGCGGTTAATGAATCAGCAACAGATAAAATGATCAGAAGATTCCCTGCTGAACAAGCACAAGGTTTTTTAGAAAAAATGCAAGAAGTAACAGGGATGTTATTTGATACAAAAGGGTAAAAGTTTACCCTTTTATTATCTATAAATAGATCTGTTACTCTTACACCATAAAATTACTAACATTTTTTTAATCTCTTTTATTGTATAATTATTGAAATTATTTTAATATTAAAGGTTTTTTTGTATGAAAAAAGAGGTTAAAAAAGTAGTTTTAGCTTATTCTGGTGGGCTTGATACAAGTATTATTTTAAAATGGCTACAAGAAGAATATAAAGCTGAAGTAATTACATTTACTGCTGATTTAGGTCAAGGCGAAGAAGTTGAACCCGCTCGTCAAAAGGCGCTTGACAATGGTATTAAACCTGAGAATATTTTCATTCTGGATATCCAAGAAGAATTTGTAAAAGATTACGTTTTTCCAATGTTTAGAGCAAATGCTATTTATGAAGGTGAGTACCTTCTTGGTACGTCTATTGCAAGACCATTAATTTCAAAAAAACAAATTGAAATTGCTAAAAAAATGGGTGCAGATGCAGTTAGTCATGGTGCTACTGGTAAAGGAAACGATCAAGTAAGATTTGAACTTGGGTACTTAGGTCTAAATCCAGACATTACAGTAATTGCTCCATGGCGTGAATGGGATCTAAACTCTCGTGAAAAACTTTTAGCATATGCAAGAGAACACGGAATTAACATTGACCAAAAACACGTTGATGCGGATGGTAATCCTACGGTAAGTCCGTATTCTATGGATGCAAACTTATTACATATCTCATATGAAGGGCTTCACTTAGAAGATCCAATGAATGAGCCAGAAGAAAACATGTGGTTATGGTCAACATCTCCAGAAAATGCTCCTGATAAAGCAGAATATATTACACTTGGTTATAAAAATGGAGATCCAATCTCTATTAACGGTGAGCAGATGTCACCGGCAACTCTTTTAAGAACATTAAATGAATACGGGAACAAGCATGGTATTGGTAGAATAGATATTGTTGAGAACCGTTACGTTGGTATGAAAGCACGTGGATGTTATGAAACGCCAGGTGGAACAATCATGCTAAAAGGTCACCGTGCTATAGAGTCTATTTGTCTGGATCGTGAAGAAGCACACTTAAAAGATGAGATGATGCCAAAATACGCAAAACTTATCTATAACGGTTTTTGGTTCTCTCCAGAAAGAGAGATGCTACAAGCGGCTATTGACAACACACAAAAATATGTTCAAGGAAATGTAAAACTAAAACTTTACAAAGGTAATGTCGAGGTTGTTGGACGTGAGTCTGATATGTCTTTGTATTCTGAAGAACATTCAACTTTTGAAGAAGATGAAGTTTACAACCAAAAAGATGCTGAAGGATTTATTCGATTAAATGCTTTAAGAAGAATTATTGCGGGTAAAAAAAGAAATCAATAAACAAAGGAAGAGTAATGAGTATAATTAAAATAGATATGAATTCACCTGAATTTCAAGATAGAATGCAAAAAACAATAAAGTTCACAGACAAAGTGTGTGCATCTCGTGGTTGGGAGTACAATCCTCAAGCTGAAGTTAACGAGGGTGTTCAAATGGGTCTTGCTCGTAACAAGATGATGTACAATAAACTATTTTGTCCATGTTTTATGGTTGAAGAGGTTGATGGTAAACCACAAAGTGCTGATAACAGAATTTGTCCATGTAAACCTGCTATTGAAAAAGAGATTCCTGAAGTGGGTTCTTGTCACTGTGGGATCTTTTGTACACCAGAATTTGCAGAAGCCAAACGTATTGAATTAGGTATGGAAGAAGCTGTTCATACACATTCTCGTGGCCTTACTAAAGAAGAGTGTGAATTACTGATCAAACAAGATGAGTTAGATGGCGATGAGCTTACGGCACTTCTTGAAGCAAGAGAACTTGGAATGGTTGAGTTTACACTGATTGATGTTCGTGAGCATATGGAATGGCAAATGGGTCATATTAAAGGTGCGGATAAACTTATACCAACAAGTAGTTTTTACCAATCATTAGAAGAAGCAAAACTTGATCAAAATGCTCACAATATTGTTTACTGTCACGTTGGTAGTAGAAGTGCTCATGTAGCTATGATAATGAGAGATATGGGTTATACAAAACTAGGAAACTTAACACACGGTATAGTTTCTTATGGTGGAGAGATACAAAGATAATGAAAGTACTATTAATAAAAGATGTAAAAAGCCTAGGTAAAGCAGGTGAAGTAAAAGAAGTTAAACCAGGTTATGGTCAAAACTTTTTAATCAAAAAAGGCTTTGCAAAAAGTGCAACAGAAGAGATCATTGCTCAACATAAAGCGGATGAAGCTCAAAAAGCTCAAGATCTTAAAGACGAGATCGCTTCACTTCAAGAGATGGCTAAAAAGCTTGACAAACTTGAAGTTATTATCAGTAAAAAACTAGGACAAAATGGTCACTTGTTTGGTGCTGTTACTAAAGACGAAATTGCACATGCACTTATGGATCAGCATTCTGTAGAGATTGACAAAAAACATATCACTGATAAAACAGCGATTAAAACCATTGGTGAACACGACTTAGACTTTAAACTCGGTCACGGCATACATGCTGTTTTACATGTAGATGTTCAAGGGGAATAATATTCGTGTTTGATGCTACAACAATACTTGCATATAAAGGCAAAAACAAAGCCGTTATAGGTGGAGATGGTCAGGTAACTTTTGGGGATTCTATTCTTAAAGGAAATGCGACTAAAATACGCACACTGCATCATGGAAAAATATTAGCAGGATTCGCTGGTAGTACAGCGGATGCTTTTAACCTCTTTGATATGTTTGAAGAATTTTTAGAAGATAAACGTGGTGATATTTTAAAATCCGTTATAGAATTTTCTAAAGCTTGGAGAAAAGACAAGGTTCTTCGCCGACTTGAAGCGATGATGATTGTTCTTAACCAAGAACACATATTTATCCTTACAGGAAATGGCGATGTTGTTGAACCAGAAGATGGGCAAATAGCTTCTATTGGAAGCGGTGGTAACTTTGCAATCTCAGCAGCACGTGCACTTAAAAAACATGCCAACTTGGATGAAGAAGTTCTCGTCAAAGAATCTCTTATGATCGCAGGTGAGCTGTGTATCTATACCAACAAAAATATTAAAACATTAACGCTAGAGGGTAAGTAATTGGATTTAACACCTAAAGAGATAGTTGAATACTTAGACAAGTATGTTATCAGCCAAAAAGATGCTAAAAAAACCATCGCATTGGCATTGCGTACTCGTTATAGACGTATGCAACTCGATGAAGAACTACAAAATGAAATAACACCTAAAAATATTTTAATGATAGGTTCAACCGGTGTTGGAAAAACAGAAATTTCCAGAAGACTTGCAAAAATGATGAAAGTTCCTTTTATCAAAGTCGAAGCTTCCAAGTACACTGAAGTAGGTTTTGTAGGACGCGATGTAGAATCGATGGTTCGGGATCTTGTTATTAATTCTGTTGCTATTGTAAAAGCTGAAAAAGAAGAAGAAAATAAGGCTAAAATAGAAAACTATGTAACAAACAGAATTGTAGAAAAACTTTTACCACCCCTTCCAGAGAGTGCGAGTGAATCTAAAAAAGATGACTACCAACGATTATTAGAAGCGATGGAAAAAAGAGTTGAATCAAATGAGATGGATGATAAAGTCATTGAAATTGATATAGACTCAAATGTTCATGTTGAATTTGCTGATTCTAACTTGCCTCCTGAGATGGTTAAAGTTCAAGAATCTTTTACCAAAGTATTTTCTCAAATGAACAAAGAAGACAAGAAAAAAGAGGTCAGTGTCAAAGATGCTAAAATAATGTTACGTGCAGAAGCTGCTTCTAAACTCATTGACTCTAACTCAATCAACGCAGAAGCTCTTAGACGTGCAGAAAATGGTGGAATAATCTTTTTAGATGAGATAGACAAAATTGCTCTGAGTGAAAAATCACAAGGTAGAAATGACCCTTCTAAAGAGGGTGTTCAACGAGATCTACTCCCTATAGTTGAGGGAAGCAGTATTACCACAAAATACGGTGTTATCAACACCGATCATATATTGTTTATTGCAGCAGGTGCATTTCATGTAAGTAAACCAAGTGATCTGATCCCTGAATTACAAGGGCGTTTTCCATTAAGGGTTGAATTAGAGAGTTTAACAGAAGATTCTCTGTACCAAATTTTAACCCAAACAAAAAATTCTCTTTTAAAACAATACCAAGCACTTTTATCGGTTGAGGGGATGGCTCTAGAGTTTAACGATGAAGCGGTTAAAGCAATTGCTAAACTTGCGCATCGTGCCAACGAAACAACCGAAGACATTGGTGCAAGAAGATTGCACACTGTTTTAGAAAAAGTATTAGAAGAGATTAGTTTTATAGCCGATACCTACAAAGACCAAGAGTTTATTGTTACAAAAGAATTGGTTCATGATAAACTTGAATCTGTTGTTGAAGACGATGACTTATCTCGTTATATCTTATAAGTAAAAAATCTTTACAATCTTAGTTCACCTTCGCGTGAACTTACGCCACTATGTGGCTTTAACAAAATAAAAGGTAAAAAATGACAAAAGCAGGATTTGTTTCTTTAATTGGAAGACCAAATGCAGGTAAAAGTACACTCATGAACTCACTCTTAGGTGAAAAAATTGCAATGGTTAGCCAAAAGGCAAATGCTACAAGAAAACGCTCCAACGCTATTGTTATGAATGGGGAATCACAAATTATATTTGTTGACACACCTGGCTTACACGAAAAAGAAAAAGTACTTAATCAATTTATGCTTGATGAAGCATTAAAAGCGATGGGAGATTGTGATCTTATTGTTTATTTAGCACCTATTACCGATTCAACCGAACATTATGAAAAATTTTTAAAACTCAATGAAAAAAAAGTTAAACACATTATTGTACTAAGTAAGATAGACCAAGTGAGTCAAGAAAAACTTTTTAAAAAAATTCATCAATACAACCAATTTTCTAATGAGTTTGAAGCCTTGATTCCAACTTCTATTTCTCGTCAAGTAGGACATGAAGACCTTCTCAACACAATCAGCAAAAACCTTCCTGAATCTCCCTACCTTTATGACCCTCAAGACTTAACAAGTGAATTAGTAAGAGATATTTATGCCGGTTTTATTCGTGAAGGTATTTTTGAAAATATCAGTGAAGAGATCCCTTATGAAAGTGATGTTTTAATTGATAAGATTGAAGAAGATGATGGGAAAGTAGATAGAATTTATGCTTCTGTTATTGTTGAAAAAGAGAGTCAAAAAGGTATTATCATCGGAAAAGGTGGTGAGGCAATTAAACGCATTGGGATCTATTCAAGAAAAAAGATAGAAATTCTTAGTGGAAAAAAAGTATTTTTAGACCTTCAAGTGATTGTTAAAAAGGGTTGGTCTAAAGACAAAGAATACTTAAAAGAGATAGGTTATAACTCATGAAATACCTCATTTTCTTTCTCTTTGTGAGCATCTTAAATGCAAATAACTTATTGGATGAGTATAGACTTAAAGGTATTTCAGCAATAGAAAAAAAATTTGATAAACAATTAAGTCAAAAAGAATATTGGGACAATGTTTTAAAAACCAAAGATACACAATACGGGTACACTGAATCATACGATTCACTGTTGATCTGTGACAAAAACAAATCGACCTTAAGTATTTACAAACTTGATGAGAACAATACCTTTGTTAAAAAAAGACAATACAATGCTTTTACAGGAAAAATAGATGGTGACAAACAAAAAGAGGGAGATCTTAAAACCCCTCTTGGTGTGTACCATATTAAAAATCGTCTTAGTAAAGATACAAAACTTGATCCATTTTACGGTCCCCTTGCTTTTGTTACAAGTTACCCTAACCTTTACGATAAAATGCGTGGGAAAAATGGCAGTGGGATCTGGTTGCATGGTCTTCCTATTAACCAACAACGTGATGACTTTACAAAAGGTTGTATTGCCATAGACAATCAAAGCATAGAGTGTTTAGACAGAAATATTAAGATAGATAAAACCGCATTAATTATTTCTAAAAACAAAACTAAAACAACATCAAAAGAGAAACTAGCTTCTATACTCTCTCAACTTTACAATTGGAGATATGCTTGGATCTATAACGATATAAATACCTATCTTTCATACTATGCAGACGATTTCACACGCTTTGATGGCATGAAGTTAAAAGCATTTTCAAAATATAAAAAACGTGTTTTTAAAAAAGAAGAAAGTAAACAAATTGTTTTCTCTGATGTTAATGTTATAGAGTACCCTGCTTCTGAAAATACTTTTCTTATCACATTTAAAGAGTATTATAAATCTCAAACTTTTGAATTTTCAGGTGAAAAGACCTTAATAGTTCGCTTGGATCAATCAAACCAATTAAATATATTTATTGAAAGATAAGATGTTTAAATATATTTTATCTTTACTCTTTTTATCGACATTCTTACACGCTGACATTCAATTAATAAAAAAAGAAAACCCCGATTCTAACACCACCTTATTAGTAGTTGGTGGGATCCACGGAGATGAACCAGGTGGATATTTTTCAGCATCTATTTTATCCTCACACTATAATATACACTCGGGAAATCTCTGGGTAATTCCTAATCTCAATGCCCAAAGTATCCAAAAAAACCTTCGAGGTTTCAATGGTGATATGAACAGAAAATTTTCTGCTCTTAAGAAAAATGATAAAGACGCAGAGGTGATCAAAGAGTTAAAAAAAATCATCCTTTGTAAAAATGTTTCTTTGGTTCTAAACCTGCACGATGGACACGGGTTTTACAGACAACAATACAAAAGCAGTATTTTTAATCCTAACGCATGGGGTCAAACTTGTGTTATCGATCAATGCACCCTCTCAAAAGATCACAAATTTTCTAACCTTAACGACATTGCTTTAAAAGTCAAAGAAGGGATGAACAAAAACCTTATAGAATCACATCACAGCTTTGATGTTAGAAATACAAAGACCAAATTTTACGATGAAGCGATGCAACACTCATTAACCTTTTTTGCCGTTACAAACAATAAACCAGCCTTTGCAATAGAAACGAGCAAAGATTTATCTTCTTTGGCACAAAAGGTTTTTTACCAACTACTTGCGATTGAAGAGTTTATGAAAATAATGGGAATAAACTATACTCGAAAATTTGATCTTAGTATAGCAAGTATTTCAGAACTCTTAGAAAATTATGGGAACTTAACAATAAATGACAATATTGTCTTAGATTTGAACACTATAAAAAAACATTTAAGCTACATTCCGTTAAAATCTAAGAGTAATGTATTTAAGTTTTCACATCCTTTAGCAAGTTATAAACGGATAAAAAATAGATATATTATATATATTGGAAACAAAAAGATAACCACTTTAAATGCTCAATACTTTGAGTATGATAGTCATTGTCCAAAATATTTTGAGTTTGAAGTTGATAATGTCTTGCAAAAAGTTGCTAAGACTTCAGAAATTTCAGTAAATGACGATTTTAAAGTACTAAAGGATGATTCTCTTAGGGTGAATATTATTGGATTTAAAACAAAAAATTCAAAGCCTGAAACGGGAGTTACAGTTAGTTATAAATCGATAGATAAACGATTTTCAATCGATAAAAATAATAAAATTTTTAGGGTTGAGTATTACAAAAATAATAAATTTTGTTCCATAAACATGGTTCATTTTAAATAGGAATATACCTTATGAGTGAAAGTACTGGACAAACATTTTCAAATGTTATATCACTTAATCCTTATGATGGTGATTATGTTAGCGGATTATCTAGTTTTCTAACATATGATAATAATATCTCTTTTAAAAAAGACCAGTATAGTATTTCATACATAAATACAAGCAGTTTTATAAATGCACAAATATCCATTAGTAAAAATATTCCACAAGAAGATACTTACGATGCTATTTTAAGTAAAACTTACGATGAATTAGCCCTTGATCAAGCACTGTCGTATAAGATAGAATACATTGAACTTTATAATGCTCTTGATTCAGAAAATAAATATTTCAACGTTTTTGTTGTAGATCCATTAGTTATTGATGAAACTTTTCAAGAGAGTATCAAACAAATAAAATACATTGATACCCTTATCCCTTCTCCTTTACTCCTTAAATCCTTGTATGCCAAAGAGTTTATTACAAACAGTGAAGCACATGTTTTTATGTATTTTGAAAATACCAGTGCTTTTATTGCTGTTTACAACGAAAAAGAATTTATTTTTAGTAAAACAATAGAATACTCTTTTACACAATTACACGAAAATTTCTGTGAACTTTACGGTGAAAAAATACAATACGATGAGTTCATTGAATTTATTAAATATGAAGATCTAAAAGAAACATCAAGTATCTACAAAGAGTTCTTTATCAAACTCTATAAAGATGTTTTTTACAATATTAATGATATTTTAACCTACGTCAAAAGAGCGTATGAGATCAAAAAATTTGAGCATATTTATTTAGGTACTCAGTTTCAAACAGCATCGAATTTAGATGAAATATGTGAATTTGAACTTCAAATAAAGTCATCCATTATTAACTATGATTTTGGTTATGAACAAGCCGAAGATGAACCAATAAGTCTATTGCATTCTTTGATGCAACTTTATACTATTTTACCAGATGAAGATAAGTACCACTGTAATTTTACAAGTTATGAAAGACCTCCAAAATTTATTAAAAGAGCAAGTGGTAAACTTATAATAATCTCTTTAGCATCACTGATTTTAGGTTTTTCTTATCCTGTTGGAAATTGGGTTGCTTCTTATGCACAAACCCTACAAAAAGATATTTTAAGAGATCATTATGTAGAAGTGCATAACAATAAAATAACCCGAGAAGCGACCATTAAAAACAGAGTTGCAGATAAAGACAAATCCTTAAAACTTCTTCATGAAGAAAAAAATAATTTTATTGATAAAAAAGGTACTTTAATCAAAATACATGATGTTAAAGTCAATTACCTAATGAAAGCCAAAGTATTAAGCACTTTAACAAAAGATCTCAATAGTTTTAATGTCAATCTTGAATCGATAATATTCCAACAACTTGATAAACAATACAAGTTTGAACTTGGTTTAGTTTCAAGTAAAAGCATTAAAATAACACAACTTATTAAACATCTTACAAAGGTCCATGAAGGTTCTATGCGATTTTCAATAGACAAAATATTTTATGATGACAATGAGAAAATGTACTTTAGTACGTTAAAGGTGGAAGTATTATGAATATAGAAGACTACTTACATAAAATTGATTCCTCTTTAAAAGATAAAAGTGAAAAAGATCTGAAGTTAACTTATATTATGGTTGCTTCAATCATCTTTGCTTTTTCATACCTTTTTTGGGACAGTTCCCAAAATGATTTTTTATCGGTTCAAAAAGAGATTAAGTTTGTACAAAAAAAGATCAAAAATGATGAATCATACTTAAATATCAACCCAAACAATGTTGTGATAAACTTAGAAAAAGAGATCCGATCCACACAAGAAGAGATGCTCAACTATAAAGATAAAAACAACTATATAAAACATAAAATCGAAACCATATCTGCTCTTTTATATGATGAAAGAACATGGGGAAAGTACATTAATTCTATTGCAAAAAGTGCCAAAGACAACAATGTTCAGATCTTAGAGTTTAGTAATCAATACGTGGATAACAATGAGTCGTTTGGACATATGTTAGATCTCAATATCTCTTTAAGTGGCAACTACATAAACACTCTAAAATTCATTAACTCGCTAGAACAAAGTGATCTAGTAGTCGATATACATCATCTACATATTAAAGCAGAAAACACATTAAATACAAACCTTGAACTTTCTGTATGGGGGATAACTTACTAATGAAAACAATATACTTATCCTTATTTATGTTAGCTAGCATCACTTTAGCAGATGATCTGTCTTGGGTTGATACGCAAGTTGAAGCAATTAAGCCTTCTAGGGAGGGTGAAAGTCTTCAAAGTATTTCTAAGATCAAAGACCCTTTTATCTTTTTAAAGAAAAATGCCAGCACTAAAGATACGAAAAGTACCTCTAAGTCACTTAAAAAGAATGTTGTTAGATCCAATACATATAATCAATCACGTTCATCATCTTCTAAAAAGGTATATCAAAAAAGTGCTTTTACTTTAAGTGCCATTATAAACAATTCTGCTTTGATCAATGGAGCATGGTATAAGATTAATGAAACCATTAAAGGCTATAAGATCACAGCCATAGACAACACAACCGTGACACTAAAGAAAAAGTCAAAAGTATATGTACTCTCTACTACATCTAAAAATAACAAACTGAAATTTAAAAAATAGGTAGGTCAAAATGAATTCTTTTACAAAATACACTTATGGAGCCTTATTAACGCTCATATTGTCTTTTCAAGCTAACGCTGATTGTTCGTATGAACTCTTTAGCGTAAGTTCTGCAAAAGACACAAAAATCATTGACTTTATTGATCAATTAAGCGATCAATGTGAATTTAGTGTTATTATCACAGATCCTCATGCTCAAAAATTTCTAAACACTCCACTAAACAAAACCCACCTAAAAAATTTGACCATAGATGAAGTGTTGGATATTATTTTACTTGAAAATAACCTCTCCTATATCTTAGAAAACAACCTATTAAAAATTTCATACCTAAGCACTAGAATATTTGGAATTGATTATATATTATCCCAAAGAAAAGCAACAGGAAGTACAGATATTACATTAAGTTCTTCATCTGCAAACCAAACAGGTTCAATGCCTAGACAAAACACACAAGGGATGGGATTACCTCAAGACTCAGGGATCAAAACTCAATCTGGGATAAAAATAGAGAGTAACGATGAAGTAAAATTTTGGGAGCAACTTGATCTAGAACTTCAACAAGTACTAAACCGTCCTGAAGATAAATACGAAGCATCATCACCTATTATTAATAAAAATGCTGGTCTAATTACCGTTACGGCTACTGTTAAACAAATGACTAGACTCGAAAAATACCTAAAGAAACTTCAAGAAAAAGTACAACTTCAAGTGCTTATTGACGTTCAGTTATTGTCAGTAACAATGGATGAAGGTAAAACAACGGGTGTCGATTGGTCACAACTTTATAAACTGCAAAACATCAATATTAAAGTTGATAACATGCAACTCAAAAACGTTACCGAAATTGAAAATAATGAGATCTCTGAATTTACTTATGGATCTATCAACGAGGGTTTAAGAGATGTTGCTAGTCTGATTAGCATTAAATCTGAGGGAAGTTTAAAAGAGGTAATCAAGTTTTTACAGACACAAGGAGATGTTAGTTCAATCTCTAATCCTAAAGTCTTAACACTCAATAATCAACCTGCCCTAATTACCGCAGGTACAGAGTATTTTTACAAAGTTAAATCATCAACCAACCAACAAGGAACAGGTGGAGGTGTGGCTGCAACTACGCAAAATGAAGCGATTCAGTCCGTTTTTGCGGGTGTTTTACTTAATATTACACCTGAAATTGCAGATGATGAAACAATTACCCTTAAAATAAATCCCTCTTTATCTGAAACAACAGACGATTTAAGCCAAGGAAGTTCGAGTGATAGAATTATGCCTCCGGATCTAAACAGACGTCAATTATCTTCAGTTGTTACGGTTAAAAATGGAAACAGAATTATTTTGGGAGGTTTGATCAATACAAGAAATATTAAAGATGCCAACAAAGTACCTTTACTTGGTGATATTCCAGGTTTGTCATATCTGTTTCGCTATGAATCAAACTCTAAACAAGTACAAGAACTTGTTATAGTTATAGAAACCCATATTATTGAAAAAGACAACAACACATTATCGCTCTCAGATCTAGGATATAAAGGTATTTCTAACGAGAAATTAAACCAAAATAAACCTGAAAAACAAAACGATGAAATCTAGTATTTATAGTAACTCTAAAAATGTCTTTTTAGATACTGTGAATGCCAAGGACTATATCCAACTTGATCGTGTGTCTATAATCTATCAGTCCCTAAAAGACTCAGTGAAAAAACCATTAAAAATGATTCTTTTGTATGGAAAGCCCGGTACAGGTAAGAGTATGTTTTTATCTAAACTCTATCAAGATCTATCCAAACAACAAGAGATCCACTTTTATATGTCACCTATTATTGATGAGAGTGAATTTTACAAGGTCCTAGCACACGATATGTATGGATTTGATGAAGATAAAGAACTTAACTTTACTCAGATGATGAAAATTATCAGAGAAAATGAATCAGATGAAGTCCCTTTAATACTCTTGGATGAAGCGCAACTTTATTCAGATTCATTAATGGAAAAAATCCGACTTTTATCCGATACAAGAAAAGTCAAATTTGTGATTGCCTTACACAAAACACAAACAGAAGACCTTATTGCAAAAGAGCACTTTCAAACACGGATTTGGGAGTCTATTGAACTCGAAAATGCCTCTGTGTTTGAACAAAAAATTTATATTCAAAAAAAACTCATGAAAGCCAACTGTTTTGACAGTGCCAACCTATTTTCAAACAGTTCGATTAAGCTTATTTACAAACTGACAAAAGGAAATTACAGAGATACCAACAAACTGCTTCATACTGTTTTTGAAATATACGATCATTACTATCATAACGATATATCTAAAATCAATGTTAATATGGTTTCAAATAAAATTATTGAGATGGCGGCTATTCATACAGGATTAATCAATGCATAATATACAAGAACTTGAACAAAGATGGTTAGAGTATAAGATAAAATCCTACTTACCTTATGGCATAACATTTGTCTTTAGCATTGTACTAATCGTTACTTTGTTGTTTATAGAAAATAAAAAAACTCCATTGGTAAAGATGCAAAGCGAAGAAACCCCTTTAAAAACCATTGTTAGTATTGAACCTAAACAGATAGTTCAACAAGATCCAATACCTAAACCTGTACTCAAAAAAGAGCTACCTCAAGAGAAAAAAGTTGTTCTTACTCCTTCTATGGACTTTATGAAAAAACTTAGAACAGATTCGGTAAATACCTATGATTCACATTCACAACAGTATGAAAAAGTTCCAACAACACCAAAAATCTCCAAACCAGTATCTCCTAAACAACCTCTAAAACAAGAGATAAAAAAGCCCATCTATAAGACAGAAACTTATGAAAAACCAAAAATAAATATCTCAAATAAAGAAACACAAAATGATATTCAATATGTCATTAAAAGATTTAAAAAAAACAACAACCCTGCTTTGAGTTTATTTGTTGCAAAAAAATATTATAAAATTGGCAATTATCAACAAGCGTATAATTATGCGTTAATCACTAATGAGATCAATAATGATATTGAGCAAAGTTGGATTATTTTTGCAAAATCCCTTGTTAAACTCAACAAAAAAGACCTTGCTATTAAAACACTTAGCAAGTATGTTAAACATTCCCATTCGGGTAATGCTAAAGTCTTACTTGATAATATAAAATCAGGAAAATTCCAATGAAACTACTTTTATTAATGACCCTTTTTATCTCTGTTTATGCTGATGTTAAAAACGATATGTTTGGTTTGTACCAAAATGAAAAATATAACAAAGCTTGTCATCTTGGGCACAAATACCTAGATAAAAATATTCGCAATGAAGAGTTTATATCATTGTATGCTTTTAGCTGTTTAAAATCTGATTTTATTGACAGACTTGCTTTACCCGTGTCCTTATTAAAATTTTCTAAAGAAGCACGTTCTAATGCAGCCTATTTTTCTGTTGTGTTGATGCAAAAAAAGCTTTTATATCACTCTTTAGTTGACAATTATAATATCTCAAAACTCACACTTCCAAGCACTGATTATGTACTCTCTAAAGTCTTTGATCTATACGCAAAACTAGGGGTACATGAACGCCGTACACTCTATATATTTAATGATGAAAAAAATCCAAGGGTATCGTATAAATTGTATTTAGTTCACGATGACAAGCTCAGTAAAATGGTTATTGAAGAGTATTTTGATACCATTTCTATACAACGACATGTGTATTGGTAATGGGGTATTAAATGGATAGAATAACCAAAGATTTACTTGAGAGTGGCCTTATAATGAAAGGTCAAGTGGACAGACTCAAAACAAAAGGGGTTTCTTCAACGCTTATTTTAAAACACATTACCCAATCAGGTTTTATGACAATGGACAGACTTGTTCGATACATTGTCGATAAGATTAGAAAAGGTATTTATGATCTTGGCATAGTAGATGAGTATGACTACATAAGAGAAGATATAGTCTTGAAAAAACTCTCTGAGGGTCTTCATTTGGAGTTTATTGATCTAGACAATATAGATATAGACCATGACTTAACCAATAAAATTCCACTCCATCAGTTGCAAAAACACCATGCTCTTCCTATTTATGCGGATGATCTAAACGTGTATATCGCTATTAATGATCCACTCGATATTGAAGCCAAAGAATCACTCCAAAGACTCTTTCCAAGAAAACCTATTAAGTTCAAAGTAGCCGTAAATAAACAGATTCAAAACAATCTTTTTAAAGTTGAACTTAAAGACAAAGAAAAAGTACTTGTTAAAAAAATAAGGGATGAGCTAAACTCAATCAGCTCCATTGAAGAACAACAAGAAGCTTCATCTATTTTACTGCTTATTGATGTCATTCTAAACGCTTGTATTAAAGGTCGTGCGAGCGATATTCATATTGAACCTAGTGAAAGAAACTGTTCTGTACGTAGCCGTATTGATGGTAAGCTCTCAGAGATGTTTATTTTTCCAAAAGATATTTTTGCCCCTTTAACATCACGATTAAAACTCTTAGCAAACTTGGATATTGCTGAAAAAAGAAAACCTCAAGATGGTCGATTTTCTACAGAAGTTGGTAATTTAGAATATGATTTTCGTATCTCTACCTTACCTACACTTTATGGGGAATCTGTGGTTATGCGTATTTTAGATAAGCAAAAAGCACTTGTTAGACTTGAAGAAGCTGGTATGGATACGCAAAGTTATCATAAACTCCTAAAAGGGCTTAGTGCACCTTATGGCATTATTTTAGTTACCGGTCCTACAGGTTCAGGTAAAACAACCACCCTCTACGGAGCACTTAATGAAATCAAAGATCCAGCCGACAAAGTTATAACCGTAGAAGATCCAGTAGAGTACAGAATGAATTTAATCCAACAAGTGCAGGTAAATCCTAAAGTTGGTTTGGGTTTTGCAGATGCTCTGCGTTCAATTCTTCGTCAAGATCCAGATAAGATTATGATTGGTGAGATTAGGGATCAAGAAACACTTGAAATAGCTATTAAAGCAGCACTTACGGGTCACTTGGTAATCTCTACCTTACACACAAACGACTCAATATCTGCCATTCCACGTATGGCAGATATGGGGATCCAGCACTACCTTATTTCAGGTGCACTCGTAGCAATACAAGCGCAAAGACTTGTTAGAAAAATATGTCAAAATTGTAAGGTTGAAGAGGAGATCGCTTCTTCTACACTTGAAGAACTCCATGAGTATATTCCACAAAACACCAAGTTTTATATAGGCGCGGGTTGTAAAGAGTGTAACGGTACAGGTTACTCAGGTCGGGAAATGATTTGTGAAGTTCTAAACATTAGTGAAGAACTCTCTTCATTAATTGCAAAAAGTGCTTCAAAAGACGAAATGAGCAGGCAAGCTTTAAGTGATGGTTTTGTTGGGATCTTTGAAAACGGTATCCAAAAAGCGATTGATGGTATTACAAGCCTTGGTGAAGTGCTTAGGGTAGCAAAATAATGAAATACTTTAAAGCAACTGTTCTCTCACAAGGTAAAAAGAAGACCTTTGGCTTTTATTCACATGATAAAAAAGAAGCAAGTGATATTGCTAAGATCAAATACACAGGTTTATTGATAAAAGTTGAAGAAGCCACAGAACCCTTAGAATTAAAATTTAAACGCATTAAAACCGAACTTTTACAAAATGTAAAAAAAAGAAAAATCAAGCCCGATGCCCTCATAGCAGCAATTCGACAAATGGCAGTTATGACAAATGCAGGTATCTCTATTCATGATTCAATTAGTGAAGTGGCATCTTCAACTTCTGATCCAGATCTAGCCTATGTCTTAGACAAACTTGCAGATGATATTAATGCAGGTAACGCACTCTCAGTTGCCATGGAGAACTTTAGATATGAACTAGGCAACCTAACCATAGCAATGGTAAAACTAGGTGAAAAAACGGGTAACTTAGATGACTCTTTAAACTCCTTAGCAGATATGTTAGAGGAGATACGAGCCAATGTTGTAAAATTTAAAAAAGCTATGGCCTACCCAAGAAATGTAATGATAGCCATGTCCGTTGCCTTTAGTGTATTAATCTCTTATGTTGTACCGCAATTTAAATCTATCTTTGCTGATCTAAATGCTGAACTTCCTTTACCTACACAAATTTTATTAACCCTTGAAAAGCTTTTTAACAACTATGGCTTAATCGTTCTAGCACTGTTATTTATTAGTTATTTAACCTTAAACTATTTGATCAATAACTACAAACACATTCAGTATGCTTGGCATGAGATACTCTTAAAAACCTATCTTATTAAGAATATCATTAAATATGCTACTCTTAACCGATTTACACTGGTTTTTTCTGAACTTGTTCGTGCTGGTATCCCTATTGCTGAAGCACTCGATACAGCTATTGATATGATCGATAATCTTCCTTTAAAATCCAAATTAAAACAAGTAAGAATCTCCGTTGAAAAAGGTGCCATGCTAAATGATGGTCTAAGAGAAACCAAACTTTTTGAGAGTATGATTATTCAAATGGTAAAAGCGGGTGAAGACGGTGGTGCACTTGATAAAATGATGGAAAAAGTAGCCGATTATTATAAGATGCGTTTTGACGCTATTATTGATGGGCTTTCTGAAGCCATAGAACCTGTTATGCTTTTGATTATTGCTTCTTTAGTGATATTACTAGCACTGGGTATTTTTATGCCTATGTGGGATATGGGACAAGCGGTAAACAGATAGTTAAATCAGCTCAACCAATCTATCTGCTTTTTTTATAAAATCTTCCAAGTTTTCTTGCGTTGATTTTATACTATATTTTGCCTGTGTTTCAAATACTTTATCGACAATTGTTATCTCATATTGAGTACACAAGTACTCAACTTTTCCTACATTGGTGTAAGCAAATTGAATCTCTTTAGTGATCTCTTTTTTGTATGGTATAAGCTGTGCTTTTTCCAAGACACTGTTAACAGCATCGCTATAAGCACGCACCAACCCACCCGTACCAAGTTTTGTTCCACCAAAATACCGAACAATCACAACACCCACATTGATAACACAAGCACCTTGAAGCACCATCAAAGATGGCTTTCCCGAAGTTCCTTTGGGTTCACCATCATCACTTGAAGCTTCTACGACTTGATCAAAAGTATTAAAATGACGATACGCAATCACAAAATGTCTGGCTTTAGGATGTTGTACTTTTAGTGAGGACAGAGTTTTTTCAAACTCTGAATAAGGTGTAAGATAGGTAATAAACTTAGATTGTTTAATCTCTAAGGTATGGGTATATATTTTATCTATGTAGTGCATCTAAGCGATATTTGAAAATACCTTTTGAACATCTTCATCGTCTTCTAAACGCTCTAAGATCTTGTCAATATCTGCTTGTTGTTCTTCAGATATACTAACAGGGGAATTTGCCATACGCTCTAATGTTGCTTTTTTAATCTCTATGTTCATGCTTTCTAAGGCTGCATTTAAAGTTCCAAAACTTGTGTAATCTGCTGTTACCAAAGCTTCTGTTCCTTCAACTTCAATCTCTTCAAGCCCAGCATCGATCAACTCTAATTCTAACTCTTCTGGATCCAGTCCCTCATTTAAATCAAACTCAAACAATGCTTTTCTATCAAACATAAACTCTAAAGATCCATTAGTAAGCATCTCACCGTTATTTTTGTTTAAGATACTTTTTACATTGGCTACTGTTCTTGTGTTGTTGTCTGTGGCACATTCAATAAACAAAAGAACTCCGTGTGGAGCTTTACCTTCAAACGTAACTTCTGACATATCCGCTGCATTTTTTTCTGTCGCTCTTTTTATGGCAGCATCTATATTGTCTTTTGGCATATTTTCAGCTTTGGCATTTAAAATAGCTGTACGCAACTTAGGGTTCATGTCAGGATCACCCCCGCCCTCTTTTGCCGCCATAGTAATAACTTTACCCAGTTTTGGGAACAATTTTGACATTGCACCCCATCTTTTTAACTTTGATGCTTTTCTGTATTCAAATGCTCTACCCATAAATATCTCCTAACTTATCTGTGAAATGCTGATTGCACCATTTTCACTGTAATCAACTTTTAATTTACTCATATTATCATCTTTTAAAAGATTTAAATTCAATTCTCTGTTATGTAACGAAATCATACTTTGCAATTCAATAGAGTAGCCTTGGATTGATTCACTGAGTGCATCCACGATTTTCGCACTCAATTTTAACCAATGACGTTGTAATGTTTCTTCTTCATCTGCATACATTCCACTTTCATCATAATCAAGCTCATCCGCTTGATCCGCTACATGCTTTAGTTTATCAAATAACCTTTGTGATTCAACAAAACTTATCTTTAATTTTTCATAATCATCTTCAATTAACATCTAATCTCTCATATAAAATTTAAAACGTATAATACCATAAGAATGTTATAGCTAAAATGATTTTTGATATAATAATAAAAATAAAGAAAGCGTGGACATGGATACTCATTCTAAAGATCAGTTTCTCTCACATATAATTGATGAAGTTCAAACTCCATTAAAAGCAATATTGAAGTTTTCAGACATACTCAGTAAAGATAACAACCCTCAAACCCAAGAAAAGTATCTCAAACTTATTCAATACAGTGCCAAAAATCTTGACAATATTTTTAAAGATGTCGCTGATATTTCGCAGATCAGTAATGGAACTTTTTCTATCAAGCTAGAATCGTTCAATCTACGTGAATTACTCACCCATTGTTTTGAACTTTTTCGTGCAAAAGCAAAAGACAAATCATTGCGTTATTCTCTGACCCTTGGAAAAAATCTACCAGAAACAATATATTCCGATGAAAGACGATTATCACAAGTAATATCAAATTTATTGAGTAACGCTATAAAATTCACCCCTATAAATGGAGCTGTCAAACTCGAAGTTGTTTATGATCCACAAGACAATGTAATGAAATTTTTTGTTGATGACAATGGTGTCGGGATAGCAGATGATAAAAAAAATACTATTTTTAAACCTATTATTAAAGATAGCTCAAATATAAATTTTGATGATAGTAGAACAGGATTGGGGCTTTCTATTACTTTATCTATAATAGAGCTTTTACATGGTAAAATCAATTTTGAATCCAGCGAAGGTAAAGGGACAACTTTTAAAATTGAGATCCCTCTAAATTTAAATACTTAGGTCCATTATACATGAAAACATTTTCAAATTTTAAACATCGATTTTTTAGTACTTTTCGTGAACTTTTTGTTCACCATCACGGTTCGTTAGAATTTCGTTCAAAAATTTTTGCCTTGGTATTGGCTACCTTTGAGGACCAGCTTGAAAATACAGATGAAGCCTACGCTGTTGTTAAAGCTTATGGACTTAAAATATACAAAGATAACGACCGAGCAGATCTACTCTCACTTACAACTAAAGAGCTTGTAAAAAAAGTTTATGATGACAACGGTTTAGACATAGATACTTTAATATACAATATTCAAAAAGAACTCAAAATTGTACCAAGATATGCAAAAAAAATAGATATTGATGCTTTAAAACCCTTTTTAGCTTTAACAAAAGACAAAGACACCATAGCCTATCAAGAAAACATTCTTACTTTTTTACAAAAAACAAAAGATGATACGCTTAAAACAAAAAAAGAGCAAATTAAAAAATCTGAAGAAAAGATTGACTCAAAAAGTTGTTCTATTAAATAGAAAACTTTTCTTTATCAAAGAAACTATCAACCGATATATTTTTAAAAGCGGCATTTAATGAAGTAAAAAGCTGAGGATGCTCTTGTTCCATCTTAGCTAACATCTCTTTTGTTGAAGCTCTAGCATGAGGCATTTTAACATCAAATCGCATAGCAGGACATGCTTCATCACCAATGGCATTTAAACTATTATCATCTACAAATGCACGCAGTTGTCGTTCTCGCATCTGGATCAAAGGGCGTATGATGATCAAACCATTTTCAGCTTTGTATGTAGGTGCTAAAGAACGCATTTGACCATTATAGATGAAATTCATAAAAAAACTCTCAGCAGCATCATCCATATGATGACCAAGTGCTACCTTGTTGCACCCTCTCTCAAGTGCAGCGGTATAAAGATAACCTCTTCTCATACGTGAAAAGAAACTACAAAAAGAGGAATTTTTTCGAATCTTCTCTTTTGCTAACTCGTAGGTTTGTGTGTCAATTGTTTCATGAGGTATGTCGTAACGCTGACAATGTTCATGGAGTTCATCATAGTTTTCACCCATTCCATACGATATGGTCACAGCAACAAATTCAAATTTAAAAGGCGCTCTTCGTTGTTGTTCTTTCATAGCATGGATCAGAGTTAAAGAGTCTTTTCCACCACTAAGACCCACAAGTATTTTGTCACCCTCTTTTATTAACTCAAAGTCAGCATTGGTTTTACCAAGCTTGGACATTATTTTTTTTGAAGGGACAATGGAGGCTTTTTTATCAGATGCCATTAAGAGATAATTTCCTCTACCATATTCATAACAAATTCTGCACTTATAATAGCACTTGATTCTAAAAATTCATCAAATGAAAAACTAGCATCCATATCTGCAGCATCACTGATAGATCTAAGTATAAAAAATGGAACGTTTAAAGCATCACAAACAACCGCAACCGATCCACCTTCCATCTCAAGTGCACTTGCATCAAAGGTTTCTAGTATCCAGTTTTTTCGTTCTTCATTTGCCACAAATTGATCACCCGTAGCAATGATCCCTTTTTGAACTTTTTTGTCCATTTTAGCAGCAACTTTAAGTGATAGATCTATCATCTCTTTGTCCGCTTCTACAAACACCGATCCCTCAGGTACAAAACCAAATGGATGACCAAATGCTGTGATATCTAGATCGTGTTGAGATAACTTTGTAGCCACTACTAAATCACCTACTTTAAGCTCAGCACTAACAGCACCTGCTACACCTGAAAAAAGAAGTTTGTTACATCCAAAATGTTCTATCATTGTAGCCGCAGTTAGAGTTGAGAATACTTTACCTATTTTTGAATATGCCACTACAAGTTCTACACCTTTATAAGATGCTTCATAGTAGTTGTTTCCAGCATATTTTGTTGTCTTATATGTTTCTAACTTTTCTAATATTGGTGCTATCTCTTCTGGCATAGCACCCATAATTGCAATTTTGTTCATTTAAAATTTTCCTATATATTTAACGTTTTAATCTCAGGTTTAAAAAGCGATAACTTTTTATCTATGGCACCCTTGCTAACAACACATGAACCACCCCAAAAGCCTAAGCCATCTTCAAAACCAACACGGTTTACAAAAAATACCTTTGCCTTACATTCAAGGGATACTTTGTTCAAAATATCGTACCACTTATCTTCTATTGCCAATCCTTCATCACTAAATCCACGTGCGGGCGATGCAACCAAAACAATAATATAATCGGGATTTTCTTTTTGAAGATCGGTATGTACATCTTCATGCCACATATCTTCACAAACAATCATAGATACTTTTCCAAATTGAGAGATAAAACTCTCAAATACATTTCCAGCTTCAAAGTAACGTGCTTCTTCAAACATACCGTAATTAGGAAGGTGCACCTTGTTATGTTGAGAAAGTAATTCCCCTTTTGAAAAATACAACCCAGAATTTCTAAATACTTTTGCATCTCTCATGGCAGCACCCACAACAATATCAATATTAAGACTTAACTCTTTTAATGGATCTAACTCATTTATATTCCATGCGTCTTCACAAAGTTTATCTTGCAATAAGTAACCGTTTAAAGCCAGTTCTGGAAAAATAATAATATCACTTTTACCAATGGTTTCTTTTACTATGGTTAGTATATTTTCTAAATTATCTCTGTTTAGTTTAGGTGAAATTTGAGCTAAAGTAACTTTCATTTAACTACAAACTTCTTCTTTTACTTTTTCTAAAGAAGTCATATCGGAGATATTAAGTGTTTTCATATCTTTTGCAATTCTTCTATTAAGCCCTTTTAATACTACACCTTGACCAAATTCTATTGCCATATCAACATCAGGAGCAATAGCTAAAACAGATTGTTTATATTTAACAGGTTTGATCAACTGATCTTTAAGTAAAGCAACTGCTTCATCTTTTGATGAATAGTTTTGCGTTGTAACATTTGATACAATAGGTGCTTCAAAGTTATCGCTCACCATATTTGACATTAACTCAGCTAAAGGCTCTTGAGCAGATGCCAATAGTTCACAGTGAGAAGCAACAGACATATTTAAAAGAAGTGCTCTTTTTGCACCAGCTTCTTTAAATGTGTCTTCTAAAGAAGATAGATCTGATTTCATACCTGCAACAACTAACTGACCGTCTTGGTTGTAATTAGCAGGCCATACTTTTTTACCCTGTGCTTGTGCATCTGAACAAATTTTTTCCACAGAAGCGTCATCAAGTCCAACAATTGCCATCATCCCTGCTTCGATTTTTTCACATGCACCTTGCATAAATGAACCACGTTTGTGAACAAGCTCAACCGCGTCAACATAGTCAATAGCACCCGAAGCACATAAAGCAGAAAACTCACCTAAAGAGTGTCCTAAAAAAAGTTGCGCTTTAACATCTGGACAGGCTTGTTTAAAAAGTTTATAAGCTACCATCTGTACTAATAATATTGCAGGCTGTGTGTATGCTGTTTGAGAAAGTTTTTCATTTTCAACAAACATTAGTTCTTTAAAATCAACACCAATACGCTCACCTGCTTTGTCAAACATTTCACGAGCTAATTGTGAATTTTCATAAAAATCTTTACCCATTTCAACCGCCTGAGAACCCTGTCCTGCAAAAATCATTGCTATTTTTTTCATCTATTTATTCCTTATTTTAATATTATGTTTTATTGTAAATATTCTTTGTTATCAGCTATTTTTTTTCTTAAAGTATTTCTGTTTAAGCCAAGTTTGTCAGCTAATTGTAGTTGTGATTTAAATTTAGTTAAACCTGCTTGAATAAGAGGTACTTCGTACAAATGAAGAAAATCTCTATAATCGTTGTTTGAACCAATATGATTACCTAAATAGTTCTCAATAATATTCATAATTTCAACTTCACTAATATCTGATAAAAGTGTATTAATCATGATCTGTCTTTTAAGTGAATTGGAATTCAATGACAAATCTGGTTCTACTTTTTCATAATTAATTTTATCTTTTATATTGAATAACTTTGAAGCTTCTTGAATATAGATCTGTGTTAATTCTTTGACATCGTTTGGTCTTTGTGACAAAGGTGGTATATCAAATGTTATACTAAACACTTCATCAATATACTCACTGTAAAAAGAGCTTTTTGCTGTTGCAATTAACCTAACCGATTGTGCTAAAACAAGGTCTATTACTTTTTTTAGATTGGGTATATTTTCAATGTTTACAATGATTATCTCTTTAGTACTTTGAAGTGCAGATAAGATCTCTTCATAATCACTTCCATCAAATAAAGGAGCTTCGCTTAATATGTATCGAGCTAAGGTTTTTTTACCTACACCAATCTCTCCACTAATTAAAGCATTTACATTCAAGGTTTTAAGCAGTGTTGCTGTTTTGTAAGCCTGTGCACTTGAGGCACAAGCTCTTACAAAATTAGTGGCATCCACAACCAGTTCCACCACCGGTTCCACAACAACCATCATCTGCTGGTTTATTCTCAGCAGGGATTCCAGTCATAGCTTCTTCAGCTGAAGCATCACGTACATTGTTTAAAGTAACACTAAACATTAGATCTTTTCCTGCTAAAGGATGATTAAAATCAATAATAATATTTTCAGTACCAATTTCATTTACAACAACTTGTACAGTACCGCCATCTTCACCTTGACCGTATAAAGTCATACCAACTTCAAGCTCAATTCCAGCAAATTGTTCTTTTGGTACTTCTTGTTTAGCTTGCGCATTGTACTCACCGTATGCGTCTGTCGCTTTTACAAGGATGTCACCTTTTTCACCAATAGTCATATCTTTAATTCCTTTTTCTAAACCAGGAATGATTTGACCTTTACCAAACATAAATACTAATGGAGCTCCACCAACATTTCCATCAACTAACTTATCGCCATCTCTTACTTCATACTCTAACGATACGATTTGATTTGCTTCTATTGCCATATTAATTGCCTTTATATAATTTACGCGATTTTATCATCTTATTCTTACTACTTGATTAACCTGAGTTGTTTATTTGCCTCATCAGAAAACTTTGAGTTAGGATACTTCTTAACAATTGCTTTAAAAAATGACTTTGCATTTTTCATATCATTTGTGTATTTCATTGAAAAAGCAGTATGCAACATCAATGTTGGCATATACTTCGCTTTTGAATATAACTTAGCACTCTTTTTAAAATAAGCAATAGCCTCACTGTATTTTTTTCTGTAGTACTTCATCTCTCCCACCATATAATGAGCACGAGCTGGTTTATAATTTTTTTCAATCAAATAAGTGTACATCTCTATAGATTTTGTATAATACTTTTTGTCATAATTGATTCTAGCTTCTTTAGCTATTTGAGCTTTACTTTTAGAACCAAAACCTGAAGTTGGTATGTTTACGCTACCTTTTAACTCTTTTGCCACCAAACTTTTAAATGTATTTAGATCTTTTACAAGTCCATTAAATTCATTTTTCGATACATAATTTTGATTTATGGTATCAATCATTGAACTTAATTCAACAATTAAAAGTTTAATTTTTTCTATTTCAGCTTCATTTTTCTTAGCAAGTTCCATTGTTTTATTAGACGATTCGAGCAATCTGTTTTCAAATTCGCCAGAACTGTTAATTCTATCATTGTTTTGTTTGTCTAAATTTTTCAGCTCAACTTTATTTTTATGTGCTTTTCGACTTAGATTTTCAATGATACTTTGCAAACCATCGATTCTATCTCTTAATGATTCAAGTTCGTTGGATTGATTGTTATTTTTTACAGTAACTTTTTTAAGATTTTTTTTTGTTTGAAGAAGAAGTTCTTCCTCTTGGGTAAGTCCATAAGGAGAAGGATTGTTAAGATCACCTGCTCCAAATGCAGAAGGTTCATCTGCATTTAAAGAAAGTTGCAATAGAAAATAAGTTAAAAGTAGTACTAAAATTCTATCTTTCATATAAAATTATGGAAGAAGTTTATAATCTACGCGACGGTTTTTTGACCAACATTCTTTCGTTTTATCTGAACATACAGGATTTGATTCACCGTAACTTACCATAGTAATACGATTTGCATCAACACCTTCAGCAACCAAAGATTTTTTAACAGCATCTGCACGTTTAAGACCTAGTGCGAAGTTATATTCATCACTACCCCATTCATCACAATTACCTTCAAGCTTAATCATAAAAGCACTAGCAGCCATATTAGCTAACGAAGCATTTTTAGAAATTTTCTCTTGAGTTTGAGCGTCAATTGTGTACTGGTCAAAATCAAAGTAAGCTGCTGTTAAATCAGCTTCTAAAGATGCCATATTCATTTCATTACTGTCAGCAATATTTGTAGCATTTTCATTAATTACATTTGCATTTTCTGCAGAAACTGTTTCAGTTTTAACGGCTGCTACTTCTTGAACTTTTTGAGTTTGCTTTTGCGCACTGTTAGTCTCATCAACTTGAGGTTTTGGTGAATCACTACAACCACTCATTATTAGTGCTAGTATTGCCCCAGATAGAATTGTTTTTTTCATTTACTTTTACCTTTTTATGTAATTTAATTATCAAGATTGTACCAAAATAATATTAATAATATATTATTTATTCGATTTTACCAATCCATTGCCTGTAATTTTCCATATTTCAATGGAAATAAATAATTTTTGTTATGGTTTAACCTAATTATTCCAATAGAACTTTGGTTTTTATAATTTTTTATAAATAAAATAGCATCAGAATCTTTAGAAAATCTTGGAAACTCATTAATACCACTTGCTGTTAAACGTCTAATAAAATCCGTTTTAGTTGAAATCATATGTAGATTGAAGGTGTTACGAGAAAATGCGTTTGAACTTTCACGTGCTTTATATACAATATACTCACCATTAGCGGTACACGAAGAATTATTTTTTCCATAATATACCATTTGCTCTATATCATTCGTACTTAATGTCTTAGTAAAAACATTTGGATAACCTAATCTATTTGAAACAAAAACAACTTTATCTTCACCCATAAATTGTCCACCGACATCAATACCTTTGAATTTAGTCAATTTTGTATAAGCCCTTGTCGAAACATTAAAAAGATATATATCGGGTTGACCATCAGGAGCCATGGTTAAAAGGATCTTAGATCCATCCATATTCACATCTGAACATATCATCATACCCTCAGATGAAATAATATTACTTACCTGAGCTGTATTTGTATCAACAAATTTCAATGTTGGCTTATTTTCACTTAAAGAAGTATAGTAAAAACCATTTTGTTTTTGAGAAGCCCACTTAGGGAATAAGTTAAACCCACCTTTTACAATTATATGTTGATAAGCTAAGGTATAGTCAGCTATAACAATTTCACTTCTTTTTGGTCCAACAACACGAGAAAAAATAACTTTTTTCTTCATCCATTCAACCGAAGGTTGCTCCATAAATTCATTTATTTCATAAGCAATAGTATGAGCTACGAACATGTATTTCTTCTCATCACTAATTTTAAATTTTTTCGACAATACAATGTTATTGTTGTTCAATAACTTTAATTCAAGCATAAAGCCTTTATCTTGGGCATCTATTTTGTATTTAATAACATAATCCATCTCTTTGTTAGAAACATCAACTATATTATCCTCATAATCTGACATAGTGTGATGTCTATCTACATTAAATAAAGACAAGACATTTAGATCCGCTATCAATGCTTTAAAAAATTTAAGCTTAAACGTTTCATTGTTTGATTCAGAAGAATCTTCAACTGCTAGTGTAGGCAATGAATCAATTTTTTTTATTACTTCTATTGTTGCGTCACTAGAAAATAAAAATGTAATTGATATTAAGATTGAAAATAGTATTTTCAATGTTACTCCTTAGATGTTATTATTGTAATAAGCCTAAAATTTTCATTATTAGGATTTTTTGGAAATACAATATTTTTTAGTCTTTTTTTAATTTTAGAAAGTTCTTCATTAAATTCCATATTATCTGAAGATTTCAACACTCTAAAATCAATCATTTTACCTATGGAACTTAACTCTATCACAATCTGTGCTGATTTACCTTGAGTGTTCTGCGGTGGATAAAAATGATTATAAATTGTAGCTTGAATTTTAGCTAAATATTCATTAACTTCATCTGCACTAGATTCAGATGACTCGATTGAATTATTTGATTCTAAATCCGCATCCATAGACTTTACTTTATCACTCAAAGATTTAACATTATTTTTACTCGAAGTTTTAACTTTTTTTGCAATTTCATTGTATCGCTTAGAATCAATTTTTTTTACTTTTGCTTTTTTATGCTTAATAGTTTTCGTTGTTACATCGCTAAAGAGATCATCAATATTGACATTTTCTTTAGTTTCAGGTGTTGTAATATCTTCTTTGATAACTTTTTTAAGTGTTTTTTTCTTGACTTTTGCCGGAACTGTGTTGATAGAAACAGAAATATATTCTTTTTTATTTAAGGCATAAGAATTGATCTTAGGAGGGGAACTAAACATCATATATGAAAAAGATGCAAGAACCAAAAGAAAAAATGAAAGTGATATAAAACCACTTATGTAAAAGTAGTAGTTGTTTTTAACCATTTGTAGCTAATGATACTTCTGTAAAACCAGACTGCTTAACAGCACCTAAGACACCCATAACAATACCATAATCCAAACTTTTATCAGCACTGATTAAAACGGTCGCTTTGAGATCGAGTTTTCTTGAGTACTTATAAAAATTATCTTCGAAAGAATTTAAATCAAAATTATCTTTGTTTACTTTTAATGTTAAATCTTTTTTAATAGAGATATGAACCGGCGGAATTTTTTCCAACTGTTTAGATGCAGAACCTTGAGGTAGTTTAATATTTTCTTCATAAACTATATTGGGAGCGATTACCATTAATATTGCCAGTAAAACAAGCATAATATCAACCAATGGTGTAATATTTAATTCAGGTTTTTCGTCCCAATCGTAGTGCATTTTTAGTCTTTCTTTGAGAGTAAAGCATCGCTTTGCATCTGTAAAAAATTGATTATTTCAAAAGATTTTCTTTTTAATATTTGATGGTAAGTGTACGCAAAAATAGCCACAAATATTCCTGCAGCAGTTGCGATCAACGCATCAGACACTCCACTACTAATAATAGACATACTACCACTGCTTTGTCCTATATGGGTAAATGTATCTAAAATAGATACAACTGTACCAAACAAACCTATAAAAGGTGTAGTAGAAGAAAATACAGACAATGTAGATAAGCCTTTGGTAGCTTCTTTTGTAGCAGCTAACATACCCAATTGTAATACTTCTTTTTTTGTAGTAGATGAGATTCTAAGAAATTTATGCAAGTAAGAGTTTTCACTTACACTAGTAGCGCCTAAAAGAATAGATTCAAAAGAGTCATTTTCTTTTTTAAGCCAATTATCCAATGATAAATAACGGTAAAAAAACACCCAGTTTAATACTATAAAGTATATTGCTAAAAGTAGCAATACACCTAAAGTAACTGGATGACTTTTTAGATAAAAATCTAAGATTTCGTTATACATTCTTATTATTTATCTATAAAAGTTTTTGAGCTGCGTTTTCAAGTTTAGCAGAAACAGTTGCAATAGCAGCACCTGAATCTTCAATACTTCTAACAAGTTCTTTAGCATCTTCAAGAGCTTTTGCTACGTCACTTTCGCTTTCACCACGAATTGCAACAGCACCCTCTACTAAAACAACAACTTTTTCTTCATCAACATTAACTACACCCCAGTTAATTAATACTGATTCAATCATTTTGTTTGATTTTTCAATATCAACAACACCAGCTTCTAGCAATGTTGAAACAGAAGAGTGACCAGCTAAAACACCAAATTCACCTTCTTGTCCTGGTAATGTTACACTAATAGCATCATCAGCAAAGATGAGTCCATTAGGAGTAACGATTTCTAATTTGAACGTATCCATTAGAGTCCTTTATTTAGGCTTATTTGCTTTTTTCAGCTTTAGCAATAGCCTCATCCATACCACCAACCATGTAGAATGCACTTTCTGGCATGTGGTCATACTCACCGTCTAAGATACCTTTGAAACCTTTAATAGTGTCTTCAAGAGATACATATTTACCAGGTGCGCCTGTAAATACTTCAGCAACAAAGAATGGTTGAGAAAGGAATTTCTCAATTTTACGAGCACGTTCAACAACATTTTTGTCATCTTCTGAAAGCTCATCCATACCAAGAATCGCAATGATGTCTTGAAGGTCTTTATATTTTTGAAGTGTTTGTTGAACACCACGAGCTACTGCATAGTGCTCTTCACCTAAAATTTGTGGATCAAGTAATCTTGAAGTTGAATCAAGAGGATCAACTGCAGGATAGATACCTTTTTCAGCAATTTTACGGTTAAGTACTGTTGTTGCATCTAAGTGAGCAAATACAGAAGCTGGAGCTGGATCTGTTAAATCATCCGCTGGTACATAAACAGCCTGAACTGAAGTAATTGAACCATTAGTTGTTGATGTAATACGATCTTGTAATGCTGACATCTCACGAGCAAGAGTTGGTTGGTAACCAACAGCTGATGGAATACGACCAAGAAGTGCTGACATCTCTGAACCTGATTGTGCGAAACGGAAAATATTATCAACGAACATAAGTACGTCAAGTTTTTTCTCATCACGGAAATACTCAGCCATAGTAAGACCAGTAAGAGCGATACGGTTACGTGCTCCTGGAGGCTCACTCATCTGACCATAACACAGTGCAACTTTGTCAAGTACGTTAGATTCTTTCATCTCATAATAAAGGTCATTTCCTTCACGAGTTCTTTCACCAACACCAGCAAATACTGATAAACCATCATGACCATGAGCAACATTGTGAATAAGCTCCATGATAATAACTGTTTTACCAACACCAGCACCACCAAATAGTCCAACTTTACCACCTTTAGCGTAAGGAGCAAGCAAATCAACTACTTTGATACCAGTTTCAAACATCTCTGTTTTAGTTGATTGATCAACTAATGGTGGAGGTGCACGGTGGATCGACCACTTATCAGAATCTGTAACTTGTTCACCACCATCGATAGTTTCACCAATTACATTAAAAATACGTCCAAGAACTTTTTCACCAACTGGTACTTTAATTGGAGCACCTGTTGCTTTACATTCTAAACCACGAACTAAACCTTCTGACATATCCATAGCAATTGTACGAACACGACCATCACCTAAGTGTGCAGCAACTTCTAAAACTAAACGGTGCTCACTACCTTCTATATTAACTTGTACTTCAATTGCTTCGTTGATAACTGGAAGATATCCATCAAAATCAACATCAACAACAGGACCCATTACCTGGCTAATTTTACCAATCATATTTTTCTCCATTATTTCATAGACTCTACACCACTGATAATTTCAATCAGTTCTGTAGTAATAGCAGCTTGACGCGCTTTATTAAATTCAACATTAAGTGATTTAACCATCTCTTTAGCATTATTAGTTGCTGCATCCATTGCCTGCATACGAGCAGAGTGTTCAGCTGCAACAGAATCAATTAATGAGTAATACATAGAGTATTCAACATATCTATTTACCAAAGAATCAAGCATAATCTCTTCATCTTGTGCTTCAATTTCTAACATTGATGATTTTTGAGCTTCATTACAATCAAATTTTTCAGTATCTACTGGTAAAACTTTATTTACATGTAACTCTTGAGTGATCATATTTTTATAACCATTGTATACAATATGAACGGCATCAACTTTTCCATCTTTAAAATCTTCTATTGAAGTTGAGATGAAATTATCCGAAGCTTTTTTATCTGGTTTTGAACTTAAACCAATAACAGAGTCAAAAAGTTCTGTTTCATTGTATTTAAAAAATTCAACACCTTTTTTACCGACACCGCTTAAACGTACTTTTACATTTTTCTCTTTGTATTCAGCTAAAAGTTTATTAACAGCTTTAATAGTTTGAATATTAAAACCACCACAAAGACCTTTATCTGCTGTAACAAAAATAATGTCAACAATTTTTGGGTTAGTAATATCTGTAAAACATCTATTATCTTCTAATCCACCAACTTTGTTACATTTAATACGTCCAGCTATTTCGGCAATCACCTGATTGAGTTTATCAGAATAAAGACGTGAGCGTTTTGCAAGCTCTTCAGCACGACGAAGCTTAGCAGTTGATACTAGCTTCATTGCACGTGTAGTCTTTTGAGTGTTACTAACACTCTTAATCTTTCTTTGAATATCTTTCAAGTTTGCCATAAAAAATCCCTTATGCTACTACAAAAGAAGCTTTAAACTCTTCAAGTGCTTTTAACATTACTGCTTTAGTATCATCATCTACTTTACTAGCACTTCTAATGTTTTCAAATATTTGAGGATAAGAAGCTTCAATAAATGGATAAAGTTCACTTTCAAAACGAACTACATTTGAAGCGTCCATATCATCTAAGAAACCTTCATTACCAGCAAAGATAATAAGAACTTGTTTCTCAGCAGCAAGAGGAGAGAATGGTCCTTGTTTTAGAACTTCTACCATTCTTTGTCCACGCTCTAGTTGATTACGAGAAACTTCATCTAGATCTGATGCGAATTGTGCAAATGCTTGAAGTTCACGATATTGTGCAAGATCAAGACGTAAAGTACCAGCAACTTGCTTAGTAGCTTTAATTTGAGCAGCTCCACCAACACGAGATACAGATAAACCAACGTTAATCGCTGGACGAACACCCGAGTTAAATAGATCTGTTTCTAAGAAGATTTGACCATCAGTAATAGAGATAACGTTTGTTGGAATATATGCCGCAACATCACCTGCTTGAGTTTCAATAATAGGTAAAGCAGTAAGTGAACCTGCACCCTCTTCATCACTCATTTTAGCTGCACGCTCTAATAAACGAGAGTGAACATAAAAAACATCACCTGGGTATGCTTCACGACCTGGAGGACGACGAAGAATAAGTGACATTTCACGGTAAGCAACTGCATGCTTTGATAAATCATCATATACAATTAAACCATGTCTAGCGTTATCACGGAAATACTCACCCATAGTTACACCAGTATATGGAGCAAGGAATTGAAGTGCTGCAGCTTCTGCACCACTAGCAGAAACAACAATAGTATTTTCCATAGCGCCATGTTCTTCTAAACGACGAACTACTTGTGCTACTGTTGATTCTTTTTGACCGATTGCAACATAAATAGATACAACACCGTTACCTTTTTGGTTGATAATTGTATCTAGTGCAACTGTTGTTTTACCAGTTTGTCTATCACCAATTATAAGCTCACGTTGACCACGACCAATTGGAACAAGTGCATCAATTGATTTAATACCAGTAGCTAATGGTTCATGAACAGATTTACGTTCCATGATTCCAGGTGCTTTTTCTTCAACTAAACGAGTTTCAGTTGCTTCAATAGGACCTTTACCATCAATTGGCTCACCTAAAGCATTAACAACACGACCTAAAAGAGCATCCCCAACTGGTACACGTAAAAGTTTACCAAGTCTTTTTACACTCATTCCCTCTTTAAGTTCAGAACCAGAACCAAGAATTACAATACCTGCACTTGATTCTTCAAGGTTCATTGCTAAACCTCTAGTACCCTCTTCAAATTCTACCATTTCACCAGCCATAACATTGCTTAGTCCGTAAACTTGTGCAACACCATCAGCATAAGAAACAATCTTACCAGTTTCGTTAATATCAACATTTAATTCAAAATTATCAATACGCTCTTTGATTATTGAGCTGATTTCATCAGCTTGTATTTTTGCTACCACTATTTATCTCCTCTCGAAAATTATATTGCTTTTACAATATGTTCTATAATTTGGTCGTTGATTCTTGATTTTGAAAAATTAATTTCAATACCTAAATCTTCAACATCTACTTTAATACCGTTAAACTCATTTTTTACAAAATTCAGTGTAATAGTTGAGTCATACTTCTTACTCAATCCATCACCTAAGTTTTTAATAGCAGTTGCATCAATATCGCTATCACTGTAAACTGTACCTAAATACGTTTTTGATGATTGTGCAATATCTTTTTTTAAAGCTGCTGCTAAAGATGGAATAACATTTAAACGTTTGTTCTCACCTAAAAGTTTAATAAAGTTATTAACTTTTTCTGACTGAGCAGATTTTACTGCATCTAACAAAATATTTGTTTTATCCTGAGCACTTACCGATGGACTATCAATCACATTAATAAATTTCTCATTTTTAAAAGATACAGCTAATCCAGAAAATATTTCGCTGACACTTGTTAAAGTTTCAACATCCATATCGTTTTTTAAAGCTTTAATATATCTCTTAGCAATTAATTCACTCATTTATGCCACCTTCTTTAAGATAACATTAGCCATAGCTTCTTTGTCAAAATCATTAGTAGACTCAGAAAGTAATTTAGTAATTGTATTTTCTACAACTGCTCTTACCATCTTACGTTGTTCAAATTCCATGTGTGATTTTTGAGAGTTAGTTAAAGTAACCAAATCTTTGTCACATTGTGCCATGATATTATCATTTAAGATTTTATTCTCTTTTTTTGAAGTTTCTTGTAAATCAACAGCAAACTTTTCAGCTTCTGCTACTTTAGAGAACGCTTCTTTCTTAAGGTCGTCAGATTCTTTTAATCTATCTTTAACCTTTTGCAATTCATCTGCAATCCCCTGACTTCTTCCACCGAAGTAAGCCTTTGCAGGTTCTGCAATTAAATACCAAATAAGTCCAGCGAATAAAGCAAAGTTTACAGTTCTTTGAACTATATCTGTACCGCCTTCACCACCAGATGCTAATGCGTAAGTTGAAACCATTAGCGATAACAGTAAAATTTTAATCACACAACATCCTTATAATTGACTAAATTTAGCATTTAGTGCTTCTTTAAAAATTGGCATTTGAGAGTTTAAATCATTCTCTAATACCTCTTTAGCCTCACCTAAAGTTTTTTCAAACTCTAAATATTCATTAGCCAATTCGGCTCTCTTAGCTTCTAACTTACTATCTGCTAGCTCTTTCGCATCTGCTATCACTTTTTCTCTCAAGTTTGCAGCCTCCAGTTTAGCGTCCATAATTATTTGATCAGCTTTAGCGTTTAAATCGTTGATTTCATTATCATTAGTACCTGCTTTTTGCATGTCCTTTTTAATGTCATCATCTCTTTTATTCATATAAGCGAACAAGGGATTATATAGCCAACTGTTAAGAGTAGCGATAAGTGTAAGAAATACAACTAACGTAGCTATCAGCAATATTGGATTAATATCTAACATAGCACCTCCTAAAAGTTGCGCCATTATACAATGATAAAATTGAAATCTTTGTTAAACTAGAAGGAAAAATATATTATTTTTATAGATTGTTTAAATAGGTGAGTAGTTTTTCGACGTGTTGATCATCATCAAACTCAATGGTTAGTTTGTTTTTAGATGATTTTACTTTGTAACCTAAGTTATCAAATTTTTCTTGAATAAAATTAAAATTCAAAGATTCAACCTGTTTTTTTTGAGGCTCCAAAACTGGATTTGAATCGTTTTTTATACTTTTAACCATGGCTTCAACTTCACGAACACTTAACTTTTGTCCTACAATAGAGTTAACAATTACTTGTTGTTGACGCTCATCTAACCCAACCATCACTTTAGCATGACCTGCTGTTATTTTGCCATCAATCAATGCTTTTTGCGTTTTAGAAGAGAGTTGAAGAAGTCTAAGTGTATTGGTTATGTTGGTTCTACTTTTGTGTATTTTGGAACCGAGTTCTTCTTGTGTGATCTTATGCACTTTTAAAAGTTCACCATAAGCATTTGCCAACTCTATAGCATTTAATTCTTGACGTTGAATATTTTCAATCAATGCAAATTGACGCATTCGCTGTTCGTCAGAATTTTGAACAATAGCACGAATTGTTTTCAATTTTGCTAACTTACTAGCACGGAATCTTCTTTCGCCCGCAATAATTATGTAGCCATCAACATCTTCTGTAACTATAATCGGCTGAATAAGTCCATCTTCTTTAATAGATTCAGATAACTCTATTAACGATTCCTCATCAAAATGTTTTCTTGGTTGGTAAGGATTTGGACGAATTGTTTTTAACTCTAGGTCTATGATAGAATCTCTTGAAGAACCTTCATTTTCGTATGCTTCGTCCATTTCTCCTAAAAGAGCGTCTAAACCACGTCCTAACTTTTGTGTTTTCATTATGCTATTACCGCTTGTGCTAGATCTTGATATGCCAATGAACCTGCTGATTTTACATCATAAAGTATGGCTGGTTTACCAAAAGAAGGAGATTCTGCTAACTTTACATTTCTAGGAACTACAATAATTTTATTATCAAGGTTTCTAAACAATTTCGTTTTAAAATGTTGTCTTAGATCTGCAAAAACCTGCTTTGAAAGATTATTTTGAGAAGAAAACATCGTTGGAACAAAACCTTTAATACTAAGTTTAGGGTTAATTGATTTACGTACCAGTTTAACAGTGTTTAAAAGTTGCGCTAAACCTTCCAATGCAAAAAATTCACATTGGATCGGGATAATAACAGAATTAGAAGCAGAGAGTGCATTAATAGTCATTGGTCCAAGTGCAGGAGGAGAATCGATAATAATATAGTCATAGTCTTTTTTAACATTAGCTATGGCGTTTTTAAGCACTAACTCACGTCCCTTTGCTTTATCGGCATCGTAATATTCTTTTTCAATACCAACCAAACCTATATTTGAAGGTGCTAAGTGCAAGGTTGGTAGATCTGATTTTAAAATAATATCTTTTAGTTTTTTTGTTCCAATAAGTACATGGTAGATGTTAAATTCATAATCATTTCTGTGAAAGCCTAAAGATGTTGTTGCATTTGCTTGTGGATCTGAGTCTATTAATAGTACTTTTTTTTCAGCAACAGCCAATGATGCAGCAAGATTTACGGCAGTTGTTGTTTTACCTACTCCACCTTTTTGATTTGCTATTACTATTACTTCACTCATCTTAAACTATATATCCTCTCATCATTAACCATTATAGAACCGTCATCCAAAAGCTTCGCTTCAGATAATAAAATCTTATAGTTTTTATTGTGTGTAAAAAAGTTTTGATTACGATAGTATTCTAACTTATATTTGCTAAAAATTTGCTTCCATGAGTCAAATTTTTCAATATTTTCACAATACTTATTTATTAAATATTCTTTGTTTATATCAATATCTAAACGCTCAAAACCCTCTGGTGCATCTACCAAATTTAGTCCCACGCCACAAACAAGTATATCTGACACTACATTGGTTATCATACCACCAACTTTTTTATCCCCTATATAAAAATCATTTGGCCATTTTAACCAAACTTTTGATTGAAATGATTGTAGTGTTTGTTTTAATATATAAGCAAAATAAATTGAAGCCGATTCAAGCTTCAAATCGGCTGGTAAATCATCAAGTTTTAAGGCAAAAGATAAAAATAAATTGCCTTTTAAACCTGTCCAAGAATTATTACGACTTCCTAATCCATCTGTTTGGATCTCCGCACTAACAGCAATAGGAAGACTTATCGAAGAATTTTTGATTAGTGATTTTAAATAAGTTTGTGTGGAATCAACACACTCAAGATAGTGTATTTTCAATGTTTAATCTTTTACCATTGATATACGCTAAAACATCCATCTCTTTTTTTGACTGAGGTTGAACACTGTATATTTTAATGCTACCCTTAGAACAAGCAACAACTATATGGTCCTCTTCTATGGCCAAAATCTCACCTGCTGTATTTTGCGTACATTTTTCTACAAGCTCAACTTTTTTTAACTTCAATCCAGATTCTAGGTAGATCCCTGGCCAAGGCGTGTAAGCTCTGTATTTGTTGTATAAATCATAGGCATCTTCAAATGTAACCAAGCCATTTGCTTTGGTGATTTTTGTACAGTGAGTCGATAAAGCATCGTTTTGTTTTTCATGTGTATAGTTGTTGAAATTTTTTAAGACATCCACAGTTAATTCACAAGCGACCTCGGTTAAAGCACTAAAGAGTTCTCCAACGATCATTGTCTTTGTAATATCAATCTCTTGAATTTTTATAATATCACCCGTATCAAGCCCTTCTTCCATCATCATCGCTGTTACACCCGTTTTTTTATCATCATTTAAAAGAGATTGTTGAATAGGGCTAGCACCTCTGTATGCCGGTAAAATAGAAGCATGAAGATTGATACATGGAGCATGTTCAAGTACTGCTTTTGGTAAAATTTGACCATAAGCAGCAACAACTATATAGTCGCATTGAATTGTTAAAAGTTCTTCTACAACTTGTGGATCACGTAATCTATTTGGTTGATACACCGAAATATTATTCTTTAGAGCCAATGTTTTAACCACAGGAGGTGTTAAGACCTTCTTACGTCCAACTGGCTTATCGGGTTGTGTATACACAGCAACAACTTCGATATCAGATGTTTGTATTAATCTATCCAGTATCGCTTGTGCATAATCAGGTGTCCCCATAAAAATGACGCGCATTAAAAACTACTTTCTATCACTTTGAACCAAGTTAAATAAAGCATGTTTTAAAGCATCTATATTTTTATGTGTTGCTGAAGATATTGGTGCAATAAAATAAGGCATTGTTTTATCATAACCTAAGGTTTCATCCGCACTCTCTTGTATAAAATAAGGGATATTTGAATCAAAGTTAAAATCACAATGAGCCGTTGCCTTAACCCCTATAATATCTAAGAAGCTTTGCGCTAGTTCAGGCAATTCATCGGGGGCAATAATATCTGTTCTTGTTAAAGCAATAGCATATTTAGAAGCCCCAAGTTTTTCTGAAAAAGATGCTACTTCATCTTTTAGAACTTCTATTTGCTCTTTGAGGTCTCTGTATGAAGCCAGATCTACCATAAACAATAATGTTTTTGTTCTCTCAATGTGTCTTAAGAACTGAATACCAAGACCCTTACCTTCATGCGCTCCACCAATAATACCTGGAATATCAGCCATAATAAATGACTCGTAATCACCAATATTTACTTGACCTAGTTTTGGTGTTAATGTTGTAAATTCATAGTTTGCAATCTCTGGACGAGCATTTGAAACCGTAGAGATAAGTGTCGATTTACCTACATTTGGAAAACCTACTAAGCCTACATCGGCAATAAGTTTAAGATCAAGTTTAATCTCTCTTGATTCACCTTTTTGACCAGGTTGAGCATAAGTAGGACGTTGTTTAGTTGAGCTTTTAAAGTGGGTATTTCCAAGTCCACCTTTTCCACCTTCAATAAACTTTTCTTCTTGTCCATCTTTTATCATGTCAAAAAGAACTTCACCATTTTCCATGTCTATAATCTGTGTTCCAGGTGGTACAATAATCACTTTTTTCTTACCTGACTTACCCGTCATGTTAGAACTCTCACCTTGCATACCATTGTCTGCTTTAATGTGCATTTTACGTTGGAAAGCTGAAAGAGTATGAGTATTATTGTCACAACGAAAATAAACATCACCCCCTCTTCCACCATCACCACCATTTGGTCCACCATTTAGTACAAATTTTTCTCTACGAAAAGAAACACAACCTTGACCACCTTTTCCCGATGATACTTTTAATTCTACGCTATCTGTAAACAAATATTTTCCTTATAGTTTTTTAGAAGCTATTAATTAGCTGTGTAAGATTTCTGAGTACAGCTCAGTAATCGATAGAATGCCTGATTTAATTCTTGAAAAATTTTTAATAAATTGTGTAATAGATTATACTCTAATTTGAAAGAAAAAAATATTTGGGAAGAACCCAAATATTAAATGTATTGAAGAATTATGCAGCAGGTACGATTGAAACTTGTTGACGTTTTTTATCTTTACGCTCAAATTTCACTTCACCATCAACAAGAGCAAAAATTGTATGATCTTTACCCATACCAACATTTTTACCTGGGTGGATTTTAGTTCCACGCTGACGAATAATGATGTTACCTGCTATAACAGCCTCACCACCATATTTCTTAACACCAAGTCTTCTACCAGCTGAGTCACGATTATTCTGTGTACTACCTTGACCTTTCTTATGTGCCATCTTATCTCTCCTTTAATTTATTTGCGATTACGCAGCAATTTTCGTGATACGAACACGAGTGAAGTCTCTTCTGAAACCTCTTTTAACTTTAGAATCTTTACGACGACGTTTTTTGAAAATTACAACTTTCTTATCACGACCTTCGTTAATCACTTCTGCAGTAACTTTAGCACCATCTACATATGGAGCTCCAACTTTAAGTTCACCAGCATTTACAGCTAGAACTTCTTCGATTTCGATAGTAGCTTTTGGCTCTAAAGACATTTTATCTAATAATAAGATATCGCC